>Ga0116229_10005363_pt1 | contig 20955 bp, 18 predicted proteins | sample S1TSphgellanicum_3_FD_87313 | JGI IMG/M metagenome (GOLD analysis project Ga0116229, IMG submission 87313) | Host-associated microbial communities from peat moss isolated from Minnesota, USA - S1T2_Fc - Sphagnum magellanicum MG | ecosystem: Host-associated > Plants > Peat moss > Unclassified...
CCCCCCCCCCCCCCCCCCCCCAAACCAGAAAATAATAATGATTTTAATGTTAATTCTTTAAACCTTATAAACAACTAACAATAGCAAGATACAAAGTGCTTGTCAACCAATTATTTAATAACCTACTTTGATGCATAAGCAATTTTTATTACCCAAAAATTTTGATAACCTACTTAGCAATCAAAAAAGTTGATATTGATATCAGTAACTTATGTGTTCCCAAAAACATTTCTAAAAAAATAACCTACCTGAAAAATAAAATTATTATTATTATTGGCCAACACTAGTTAGCACCAATTTTTTGCGAGTAAGCATAAATACATAATATAAAAACTTAATCATAGTGTAGATTATTTCTACACTCATGCAAAAGAAATGTAAAAAAAAGATTTTACATTTACATGGTCCCATGTAGATGGTTTGGGGTGTGTAAGTGTAACTGTATCATATACCCTTATATCTATTTACAATCCATCCCAAGCTCTATTTATTTATTTTTTGCAATGCACCACTTTGATTGGCCTTTCACAAAAATGTTTTAATATTTTTAATGCAATCCAAATAGAAGTTTTTACTACCAACACACTACTATGGTAAGGGCTCCCTTTAGCCCACCCACATACAATACAAGCCCACACTTTTGGGCAAAGGATGTGGAACAAGTCATGATGCTATTGGGGAATATATTGGATGCATCTCACCTCACCTCGTAGGTTGAGTATAATTTTCATGCATATCTTTGTTTGGTTCATCACCATTTTTGGCCTCAAAGCTTTTACAAGAGCTTGAATACCTATTGTGATAGTTTTTTTTACTTTTTGCAATGGGTTGCATTGATTGGCCCATCACCCAAAAAAATCTGAAACCTTGGGCACACACCCCCCCTCCCATCCGTACCACCCATTCCTCCCTTATATTGTAAGTTACACATTTTGACACAATGTAATATGGACTTCCACAACCTTATATTTAAACATCTCATGTTATACATTTACATGGATGCACATGGGCCTTACACACTTACACAAATTGTAAAATAAACTTCATTATGACATTAACATTACACAAAATGTATGTCCTCCTAAATTATATACATGCACGACACTGGTAGGTACAATATGTTTGGTAGAAATTCACCAAATACATGTCCACTGTGAACTGAGAAATAAGTGCTAGGTAGTTTGGCATGGCTAGGCTAAAAATGCATGTTGCTAAGAAGCAATGCAAACATGTAAGGAATAGTGTAGTGCAATAACAAAAAAGAGAATATGGCAAAGTAAGGGAATCTAGTAATTGGTAGCCCATATTTTGACCTATAGGCCAACTACTAAAATTGTGACAATTCAATGTAGCCTAACTTAGAGAAAGGGAATATAGTTCAAAATGGAGGAAAAGGTAATTGAGTGATGAACATGAAAGTGGTGAAACATGGTTCAATGGCTTAGAATGTTCATGGAAGGAGATGGCATTCCAAGTTTTTGGATAAAACAACCAATACAAAGACCAAACAAAGGTTCTTTGTGGCATTTGTAATTGTGGTTAATTTGTGAATAATCTTTAAATATGTTCCAATGTTCGGCAGCTATGAAAATTAGCACCAAATACCCACTACATATTAGACTAGATATATGGGTTTACAATAGTCAAAGGTGAAATTTTCAAAAAACCTGGCCATGCCTCATACCCAGGAAATGTAAAACTAAGGTACCTACCCTAATCTTTAGACTTGAGAACTTCCAAAAAATTGTTCATAACCAAATTCAAACCTTGAATAAAAATCACTTCAAGAAGAAAATTGGTTCATATCCTCTTATAATTCTCAATGTCTTCTGGGTAGGATTAGTGTTTTTTTCAACTAGTCAATACTTGAGCCTTTAGAATATTTGAAAGTGAAGAAAAAAGTTATAATTATGTCATATTGCTATAATTCTTTCGTTTGCATGCAATACAAGCAATGATAGCATGGAATCCAACAATGGAATTGGAAAAGAGGTGTGTTGTTGTGTGGCACATTAATGCAAGACACCAACCAAATAAGCTTGTTGGCATCTTAAAACAAGTGACAATCGAAGGCAATTCGAAGAAGGTAAACTTTATATTGATTCAAGGTTCTTCAATGTGGAGTTTGAGTGTTTATTTTGTCACACAATTTTTCTTTTTTTCCATTGCATAGTCAAAAGTGACTTGACCACTTTCATTGTTCATTTTGAAGAGAGACAATTTGTTTTTTACTACATTTCAAGGCTCACCCTTCGAGTTCAAAGTTGAGAGAGAAGGAGAATCACATGTGTTTTTTCACTTGTTTAGGAACACATTGTAACCTCAAATTGTGTTGTTGAGCACTATCACCTATCAACTACTGTCTCTCCCCTAGTTGCCTTACAAACATAAAAAATTTTAAGTCATGTTTCAATTTGGTTGAACTCATATGATTTCGAATGCCTTTTGGGTCTAAACCAATTATGGTGTACCAAGCATGACTAAAAGGACATACTCCTTGAAAGATTCTTATATTTTGTTACCCATCAATTTTAATGAATCAAGTGTCAAATATTTCAAAATAAACATTTCATAAAAAAGAGCAAATTCATGGATGAAAAGAAAAGAATTACTTAGACACTTGATTTTTCTATTTTTCAACTCAAAGGGTGAGAGAGGAGAGGGATAGATGATAGATGACAACCTATAGGTGACAATCAAAATTGAAGCAATTAGCCTCCAAAACATACATGAGCAATTTTGACATGGCATTTGGTGTGAAGACATTATTCGTTGTGGGAAGACCACAAATTTTGATCAAATGTCTTTAGGATGGTTATGTGTCAAAAACTAAAATCTTGCCTATCCTCACTTGCATGTCTACAATTGAACCCACAACTCAAATCCTTCACTATTAGATTTAGGGTTTTGATGAATTTAAGCCAATAAAGATTAAAATTGTGCAATCTACACATCAACATTAAGCTCACTCTATATGTCTAAAACTGGAATGTAAATGTGCTTATATATATTGGATTATATAAAGACATCATCACCCCATAAACATAATTGAGTGATTAAAAACAACACTCACCAAAAGGAAACCACAAAACCATTTACTTTCCAAGGACCAAAAAATAGGAAGAAAATTGCTTCAAGCTCATGTTTGATTACATCAATGTAAATCATATGCAATCATTTTGCATGCACAAATACAATCTCATAATCTTTTAGTGCATGTAAAATTAGAAACACATAACAATAACAGTCATCTTAATTTTCTTGTTAAAATTTTATAGATCCATCAAATTCATTTTGCAACAATCAAGACCATAAAAGGACATTAAAAACGAGGAGAATTTTAATAGTTCCACAAGTCAACAAAGAAAAGAAAAAGGAAAGAAGAAAGGAGTTCAATATTTAGTGTACAAATGTATTATAAGATGGAAGATGAAAAGTTACAAATTTTTGAACTACTTGTAATCCAAGCTAACATAGAGTTCTTGGGGAGTCATTAAAAAGGTCTCAAAATAAAAGGTAACTTTCTAGCAAAAGTTACAAATCATTAAAAGTTTGGGCCAAATAGAAGTGAAAATTAAGTATTATAAATAGATGCTTTACCTAGATGCTCCAAGATGGAACCAAGGATGAACCATTACTAAATTGACAGATACAACCAAATATGTAAATCAAATGGGTGAATTGAATGTGATGTCAAAGCACATGGCCAAATGGACTAGATTGATTTTTAAAATACTATCAACATTTAACCACCACAACTCCATGAAAAGTCAAAATAATACATGTGGGAACAAAATTATTAGAAGCCCGAAATATATATATATATGCAAGAGTATTTATGGTAAAAGTGATGGGAACATGTAGTGGATTGAAAAGAAAAGTTAGTTGCACTCTGATGTACTTTGCTCATTCCCATGTTATAAGGCTATATAGGAGTAGTGCATATCAAGCCTTATTGTTTAGTAATTATCAACCTTTCATATATTGAGCACATAGCTAGTTGTTCACCGAACAAAGAATGAAAGAATTGTATACAATTGAGCTTGCCAATCCTTGAAGGAAAGACAAGGAACAAAATCAAGTGTAAGTGGCCAAAACTTCACCATGGGGAGTCCCCAATTGCATGTAAGGTTTGCATTTGGCAATGTAAACGCAATATGATTTATGGATTGACAACCATACCTCTTTCGAATAATCCACATGAAGTAAATTTGTAGAAATAGTTCGCGAGGAGGTGGCATCAAAACATAATATTCCAAATGTTAAACATGTGTGAGGGCAACAAGCCTGTGATAGGTTTAACATCTCTAACTTTGAAAGGGGGTAATGAGGAAGCACCTTGGGTGCTTCCTTCTAGGCTGCAGGACTACGCGAAGTTACAAAAAGTGAGAAATGAAATGAGGATACAAATGCATGCAGGAAATTGCAATTTATGGCACACATAAGGGTAAAGACTATACCCACCTCTCATCACAAATGTTGCCCAACAAATTGATAAGCTCCAGTTGTGTTTGCGCTTCTGGGTTGAACTGGGACATGAGAGCTTGAAGAATAAGCACAGCAGATGAATGAACTCCGAAAATGCCAGGGTGGGTGACCCTTACTAACCCAAGTAGTTAGTCCACAACAAGAGATGAACATCAATCTGCGGGATTGTTCTAATTTTTCTGTAGAACTCAATTGGAGGTTGCCCCTCATGAGAGCTCAGGCCTAGTGGGCAAACAACAACAAATGGCAGGTGACTACATTGTGGGAATTGCAACTTACCACGTTTAGGGTTTAGGGTTTACTTAATGTCTGCAGGGATACCTGTCTGTTGCTAGCTGCAATGTTGCATTGAGGCTTTGAGTACATTTTCCCCAGTTTCTGGTGCTACAAGAAGTGACTGAGTATTGGAAGCCAGAAAAAAAAGACCAACATTTTTAGTTATCGCTCTGACAAATATATAAATACAGCAGTTTGAATATTATGGAACACTCATCAGGGTTCTTGCACAAATTTAAATTGCAGATACTCACAGCTGACCCAATGCATGTTTGCTACAAAAACATTAACTCAATTAGAGCCGACTTAGAGCTTGAGCTGTTTCCAATTTGAGTTTGTGCAGAAAGAGCAGAGCAATCAAAGTCTTGAAAGTGGTACAGCCCGCAATTTAGGCTTGAGGTATGGCATAAGTGACCCTCAAGTATTCGACAATGTCAGCACTCTCAAACATCTTGACACCTGTATTTGGATCCTCCAAATATGGAAGCTGCAGGCACAGTCAGGCTCTAAAAGTAAGGATATTGATTACATATATCTCAGGTTGCATACTCACACGGTTATGACCACACTCATTGTCATGTTAGCTTCAGCATGTCATTGAGGAATTTTCTCTGCAATCTCACAGATATGCTCATCAAGTGCTCTGCATCTGATGTATAAACTTGAGAATGCAATCACTTGTCCTAAAAACACCCAATTTATAATATGAACAAATTCCAGCACTGACCATATCACCTAAATGTGGTATCTGAAAAGTTTGAGCTGGACCTAATTGTATCACTGTCTATACCAAACCCTTAGAAAGCAATTGTGCATTGTCCTGGTTCTCTATATAGATAGTTATCTTTAGAATCTTAGGTGGTGAGGTCCATTTTTCCGGCCCAGACCAAGTTCTTCCTCCATACAGCATCTTTCACAGATTAAAGTATTTCTAGAGGGAGACAAGAGAATATACAAGTTCTGTAATATGGTTAGAATGCTGATTCACTGAAACTTAATATCAAAAAGATAGGATAGAGCAATTCACTACATCAGGTCAAGAACTGATTACCTGGAATATGCCAGTTTTCTGCTTCAAGATATCCCTTTTTACACTTCCTCGTGCACAACTGCAACCAATCAAAAGCAAGAAGAAAGTAGCCTTCAGAATGTTGAAGCAGAACTGACTCATACAGAGTACCAATGTACAGAAAACTAAAAGACTTCTCTCCTCTCTCCATATGAAGTTAGGGAGTGAAAAGGTTCCAATACTCTTCTCATTTGACCAGCAGGCTACTAGCACCATTTTGAAGAGAATTGCCAACCAAACAAATAAACTATGAACTACTGAAGAAATGAAGAAATCACTTAATTTCTTGTGCCATAAGAAGCTATTTCTTGCAAGTTTTGGCCTGTGATGAGATTTCTTATCATACCAGATGCATAAGATATGCAACAGGAAGTAGCTCACCTATGGTACACATGTGGGAGCTCCAGCTCTGATAAGGCTTCCCGTGCAAGCTTACAAAAGGGTGATGACTGCCATCCCACTCCATCACATCCACATACACATTAGCCATCAACACAGCACCTTCTACTGACAAGACAACACAACAATTTACTTCAGCATCATGCATGGTTCATGAAAGTCTATTCAAGCTGATGCATTAGTATGTGTCATGAAGAGCAGAAAAGAAAGTGACCTCATATGCCCACAACTCAATAGGCTTTTCAGGAAGTTTGGAAGGTACATATGTAGAGCCCTGCCACCCACAGAAAGAATCAAGGATACATAGAACATTTACAGTTCATTACTCTGACTGAGTATTCCCTTTGTCAGGATTGCCAGATCAATTCATGACTCAGACCAGGGCAAACTCCAACACATCCTTTGGGGCCAAAAGTACATGAGGGCAAACTGTGTAGGTCTATGTGGCCATAAAGTGCTGAACAAATGTTGAAAAACTTGCTCATTGGGGCTTTTCTGTGCATTGATATTTCATTCCATTGATCCGAGAACAAAAGTTTTACTTTCATACTACAAGGAATTTTTGCCAATACTGTACAGTAATGTATTTTGAGTCAAAGAATATTCTTGCCTTTCCTCCACGACCGACAAGAGCCAACCCTGCTGTGATTGTCTGCAATACAAAGATCCACAGTACCACAAATCCATCCTCAACTTCAGATAAAGTCACCTACATGTCTCTGAAATTGGACCATCCCAGCCTAATATCACTGGTAAAGTATTGGCAGCATCACAGTTGACTACTGAATGAACAATAAAAACTGCACCCCTGAGTGTGATGAATGAACCGTTGGGCAAACTGACTAATGATGAGCACAACCAATGCATACTCAAGGCACTGTAAAGCTTGGGTCATGGTTCCTTCATGATATCACTTTTGTGAAAAGATTTGTCCTAAGACACATGGTCAGCCTCCCTGTTTAGTAAAATGACAGTAATTGAACATGAACCCAGAAAGCTGGTCATCATCTGACAACATACCGTCAGCATACCGAGATTCAGCAAAAGGGGGACTTTTCCATCACCTGCAATGCCACAATATCTTGAACTGTGAGGGGAATCATATGTTCATGCACAAGGACATAGTGACATGAGCCATCAAGAGCATATATGTGCATCAACTCGAAATCAGTACACACAGATAATATCACCTGGCCAGGGAAAATGCTAGGAAACCAAATGAAGAATCCAGCCCAGGTTACTGAAGAGGCAGATATAAACACCATAGAAAATAGTATCCACTGGAAGGCTGGAATTAACTGCCAGAGACCACATATGGGGTCTCCATGCACTAAGCTTGTCATCATACACCTCCACCCAGTTTACTTAAGCCATGTGGAACATGAGGAGAAAGGAGACCAGTGAGACTGATGCCAATGGAAGGAAACCCTTTCAGGAGATGTAGACTAACCATACTTGTCAACTAAGTACTTGATTATGTTGTCCGATTCATACATGGCTGTGCCTGTGTTGGGATCCACCTAGCCACCCAAAACTCTATTAATAAGACAATAAGTAAGACAACATCATGCCACTATGGCTTAATAAGGTGAGTAAGTTCTCCATGTGTTATTAACTATGTTCATTGATCCAATGCTCATATAAAGAGATTTTAAAGGTATTACGCTCAGTTACCTAGCTAGGGATTGCACACAATTATGTTAATATAGTGTAAAATCTGATTGCATTTTCCATTGTGAATGAGAGTACTCCCACAGTATGAGTACTCCTAAGCTCCATGGATGACATATCAACAAGTCAATCACCACTAGGTTGAAGAGCACACATCAAGTTTTAACTTTTTAACCACCCTAAGTTCCCTCCTACGTGCAAAACCCTAAGTACAAATACTTCTGTCACCTACGTCACTCATTGAATAACGTCCTAAAGAGAGTGCTCTGTGTGAATATTATCACATTTTATGATGAGAAATGCCAGTTGACTCCTGCTATTGGACTCAAACCATTGACCACCAGACAGACCGCCTGTGGCACTCTTCAAGTCATTATGGTCTATCTACCAATGACCATAACAACCCAGTTGCAAATTTCTGAGATTCATCGTTAAGTGCAAGCAGACAGGAGATAAGGCACATACCATGTAAGGGAACTGTTTTTTCCCACCCATCTCTATAGCTTTTGGCCGGAAGGTTGGACCATTCTTTGGGCATGGATAAAAGAGTGCATCAATGTCCAAAATGGACACTATCTCTCGCACCTGTGACACCCCAAAATCTTTGAGGTAAAGTGCATAGTTTTCACACAACAAGATTAGGAACTCCAACACTGGAAAGAAGAGACATATCAAGTGACAACAGAAGAGTAAACAGCTTAATTGGAGACAGTCACAGGACTCACAGATTAGAATTTCATATGAACAAACAACCTCTGGCACTGCCTATGAGGTAAGAAACAATGGAGGCCAAAAGAAAGTAAACAAAACCAAAGATTGCAGAAATGCTAAAATTTAAAAATCTGCAAGCAAACGAAAAAAGACAATTACTGACCTTGCGGCAAAAGGGGCAGCTGAAACATGCACATCAGCATCCAGTATCCATGTGAACATGACCCTCCCCAAACATACACACATGACCATTCCTCATGCTCATTCTGAATAATTCAAACATATAATCTGTCCTGCACACTTGTTGAATTGAAAAGCTTCCCTAGCACAAGCTACATAGGAAACTATGTGCCAACATGCAAAAAGTTACTTGAAAACAGTAATCTGCCACCAAAAAAGCATAAGAACCAATAAAGTTTTGAGTTCAAACCCTTCAAACTCATAAATCTCAATGGGTTGCTCTGGTCGGGGCCCTGGATTTCCTTTCTCCACAAACTTCCAGCCTGTCACAACACAAAGTATTCACATGTTGAGTCTAGAGGAGGATTGTATTGGTAAACAACTGAGTGTAAATCCTCCACAGGAAATAACAGTTGGCCCTGTTAAAGTAAATAGGACCTTGTGTTATATGACATGCAGACAATAGAATAGTCAATTCTTAGTGAGAGAGTATATGGCTCTTCTGTAAGTTTAACCTGAACAGTTGAAACCAGCATTTAACAGAAGAATCCACACAGTGCTGCAAATGGAATGAACAGGTAAGAATCCAGATACAAACCTGGTATCTGTATGTGACTCTTGCAAACAGACTACAGCTAATAAAACACAGATAGAGGCTCTCCACCCATGCACTATTACTATTTCAAAGGGGTAAGATCAACAAAAGACAGTGCACGGAACAATTTGAGATGTGAAAGAGAGTTTTACCAGCAAATGGGATGGCATAGGTGTCATCAGAAATTTCTGCAGCTGGGTACACGTCTATTTTATATCTGCAAAGATAAGATCCAGTACAACAAAATGCTCTGAATAAACTGCACCAGTATCAACTATTGGGAGACTTGAATAGAAAGGGCTGCTGTATTTTAGCTCATAGAAATAGTAGAGTGAATAGAACTCAAACAGATGAGGACCAGTACCTACAAAAAAAAGTACCATTTGCAGGAAGAAAGTCCATCCCTTACCAACTACTCTCCCCACCTCTTCAAATGGCAGAGACCATTGAGAAAACAAAAGAGAAGATAATAAAACTCCTTACTGGTGCATCCCAGATTGGAAACAGCACAGAGTATCTGAGAAAAGAGGTAATTCTACAGATTCAAGGTTTGCATTTACAAGCTGGTATTAGAAATACCACAGGGAGAAAATTTCACACAGATAATGAACCACTCAAAGAATCAGCTGAGAGACAGCCTATCAAGAGCTTCAATTCCAAACCACTCAAAAAATCAGCTGACAGACAGCCTATAAAAGCAGACAATGGTGTTACAGTAAACACACTTATTAACACTGTTTGTGAGAACAGATTTGCAACTGATAAAATGCCATCATGCCTTTAACTTGTGAGCAGCAGATCTTAGTTGTGTCTTTTAGTTAGGGATTTGAAGCACAGGCATTGAACACAACTAGAGGGGATGGTACACATAGATGCAACAATGTATTCAACCAAATACATCATCAGATTCAGGAAGCATGAGGAGTTGTTGCACATACATACCCTTTGACAAGTGCACCTGAGCCAAATCTGAAAGGCACACTTAAAGAGCTGCCAAGAATAGCACCAATCTGATCAGGCCGAACTGAAAAGCGACTTCCCTTGAACCCAGAGGAGGAGGAGGAGCCTTCACTGCTGATGCTAGGAGGAGAAGGAGGCTCCTGAACCTCTGTGGAAGATGAGGAATCTTTCAGATCAGCCCTCACTATACTTGTCGACCGTTCACTGCTTCCAATTGTGTTCATTGATTTGTACCTTTCACCTGTCTTAGATGGAATGCCTGATAGAATTGATGGTTGCAAGGCTGCCGCCATCTGCATCCACATTGCAGCTCCTGTTATCCCTTTTTCCCTTTAGAATTATCTTGAACCTTAAACCCTTATTGCAAATCCTCAACAGCAATCATGGCAACTAAACAAATGGTATCACACTCATCCAGTACCTACCTGCTCAGAAAAAAGTACACTAAAAGTCCTTTAGTCTGTCCCACAACTCTGTAATGCACAAAAAGGTTTTCAGTTATCTCTGAACCTCTGCAAGTCTCCTTGAGAAACTTGCCTTCTACAAGGAATTGATTTTGTCTCTCCACTCTGTGGAACCAATTCTCTTATGTCTAAAGCTTTACTGCAAAACTCCTTCCAGTTCTTGACTTCTCCACACCTCTCTAAAACATCATCACAATGCTCCATTCCTCTCAAAAGTTATATAACAAAATACTTCAAGATATGGTTACTTTCCTTCAGTTTACCACATTTTGGCTTCCATTTCTCTGATTCAGTACACATGTACAACAGAATGTCCTTCAGAATTTACCGCATTTTGCTTCCATTTCTCTGATCCTTTACTAAGTGTCTAAAAAAGCTTACTGCAAAACTCCTTTCAGGTTCTTGACTTCTCCACCACTCCCCAAACCAACACAATGCTTCAATCCTGTCAAAAGATATTAACAAAGCATTCAAATTATGGTTAATTTCCTTCAGAATTTACCACAATTTGCTTCCATTTCTCTGATCCCTTGCAGTTCTACAACAGAATTTGCCAGTCTTTCTCTTGACACAATCCAGATTCGACATTCCACATCTTCTTCACCTCTTCTGCGTCCTCAATATTATTGTACACCACAATGATTGGAATTGGAATTTCTAAGTGACTTTTTTCCTCCACAATTCTGCCCGCAAAATGATCATACGGCGATTCTTTAACAACATACAAGGAATGGCCGCCGTTATTTCTTATCATTTTGCAACAAAAGAACTCTATCAGTTTCTATTTTTCTTTTCTTTCAGGAAGCTCAGCACTTCCCTTCTTCCAAAACTGAGAAAAATTATGGTTACCGCATAATCATAAAACCGCAGAGCTCTTGACAATACCAAACGCTTTGCGTTGAATCGTCCCTACATATATTTTTATTTTTATTTTTCCTTCCGGTTATGCTCTCGCCACTAGGTACCAAAGAACGCGTTCATATCTTCCGTGACTCCGACATACTTTCTTTGCAGCAGTTTGTTCACTTCCTCCACACATTCTTATCACCAAAATTTATTCAAAACCTTGACCAAATCTGAGATGAAAAACAATTACGCACCTTTCTTCAATGATAGGTAATCCGCCCCTAGTCTTCAACCAGATCCGCGCTCTCCTAGAAGCACATCTGTTCAAGACTAGTGAGATTTATGCAATTTGTTTGCGCACTGCACGCCATAGCCGTGTAGCTTCTTTCCTTTTCTTAAGGTCACCTCCTCAAATGGACTTTTGTGTGCAGGAGCAGCAGTTCTCCAGTGGATAGGGTTTAGGGTTTAGCTAAACTAGAGCTAGCTTCACACCTGGAGTTTTTTTTTAAGTGCAAATTAAGCAGCTTTTTTTTTGCTGGCTATATATAGCCAAAAGCGAAACAAAAAATTACAAGTGCTGAAATGATTTTTTTTACATTTCAATAGCCAATAATTTGAATTTTTTTTAATATTTCCAAATATTTATCTATATAGGCTTCAAGTAAGTAGCCAAAAGTATAGAAAGATGTATTTGAAATTTTATTTTCATGTTTAGCTTTTAACCAAATTTTGTTTAAATGTTCCAATGGATGATTGGAATTTTGGCTACATCACAAAATTGACCCAAAAACATTGATATTTGTTCAATGTTAAGGATCAAAAAAACAAGAAGCCCATTCACATATCCAATGTTATGTAACAAAAGTAATAACATGGTGTCCTTGCTATCGTGTGCACATAGGACAATAATGTTAAGCCCAATGTTTATTAAAATTGAATCTTCATAAAATGAAGATTTGGAATCTAAAATACAATATTTTGTATGAGGATAAAGTTAAGCTTGTAATTCATTGTTAACAAAATCTTAAAACAACTTTCTCCTAATCACCTCCCCATCATCACCACAAAAAGCATGGGAAGCTTGCACAAGTTCCTCTTCACTATTGTAAAAAGAAAGCTTGAAATCATTCTTCCTCATCATCACTACACAAAATGTTCAACTACACCCATATTGTTCCTACCATTAGTATTAGAGGAACATCAAAAGAAACAAGCATAGTACTTTCCATTTGTCATGCTACAACATCAACAATTGAACAAAATCAAAAGTAAACCAACTATCGAAATAAATCACAGAAGTAGCAAATTGAAAAACAAGAAAACCTTCAAAGCTCTAGGCAAATGGATGTAGTTCTACACAAATGGATGTGTTTGAAAACACCATCTTCAACTTTAACAATTGTAATCACACACTTTCATTCTCAAAAACTAGTTTGCATTGCTCAAATGACAACCATTTTCCATCTAATAGACAAAACACAACATCAAGTCATGTTTCAAATTCTTGTTAACACTAACTTGTTTGCAATTGAAATTAACATTTTCAAAGTTTTGACAATTGTAATAACACAAATGATTAAAATTCAAACTCCCAAAAACCAACTTACCTTATTCAAATTATAACCATCTACCATCTAAAAAAAATAGAGCACCAAATCCTTTTCAATTTCCTATTAACACTAACTTTTTCACATTTCAAACCACAATCTCCATTTTTTTTACAATTATAACATAAATAATGAAATTGAGAATTGTCAAAAATTAGTTTGCATTTCTCAAATTGTAACCATCTTGCATTTTGTTCCTAGATTATATCAAATTGTTCATATTGTAACCATCCAACATTGATCATATTACATTTCTTAAATTATATCGTATTTCTTTAATCTACAAATAAATCATCAAATCATTTGTCATTTTTTTTTGTTACAACATGTTTACAAAAGAATGTAAAAACATGCAACACTATGTCCCCAAAATTCTGCACCTACCATTAGCCCAAGCCGAAAATGGTGACCAATAGTTTTGGATATAAAAATTTCATGCAACTAATGAAAAGGTTTAACATGCATTCATGATGGGCCCAATTTTTTTTGTTTTGGGGGTGGGGTGATGGGAGGTTTTTTTTTGTTTTTTTCCTTGTTCCCATGTGTTCCCAACATTTTTTCATCATGATCCCATGGAGTTCCCTAAGTTGTCAAGTTTTTCCCCAAGATGTTCCCAATAGCATTTCAATTTTATCCCATATGGTGTGCCCAAAGTTCAATTTTCATGTATATAAACTAAAAAGGTAAATTAATGAGGGACACATTTGTTTCTATTTTGCAATTTGTTCAAAGAAGTATTTTTATTGAGATGCCCAATGTTCCAAAAACAACTAATGATGGGTCAATTGATGTGGCCCCTTCCAAAAAACAAAGTTGTGAACATGTGCCCATGAACTAATTAATATGAATCACATTATGTCCCATATCCACTAAATACCACTAGTTTATAATTAGGGGTATAATTAGTCCATCAAAGAAAAAAAACAAAGGAAAAAACAAAGTTACCACCATCAATTCAAATGTGTCAATTGAAGTTCAAACAAGAAAATCAAGATAGTTAAATTAGAAGCACAAGAAAATTCTTGCATTCATAGAAGCAAAACAAGATGAACACGTAATAGCATTGGATAAATTGACATGTGAAACATGTTTGAGACTATTCTAGAACAAAATGGAAAAGATTTCCATGATTGTCACATGGTTGCAAGATTCTCTCAACACATTGGAAATGGCCTTACACACAAAAACAAATAAGGGTCAATCTAAAGAGATTTCAAGAACAAAATTATTATATGTCCAAAACTAACCACAACAAAGAATACTCAATATTGAGGCCATGAAACAAGTTTGATGCATTCCATTTGGTGCATTTTTTTCATAGGAACATCCATGACATGTTACTAGACTTCACAAGAAATAAGCCATTGGGATTGAATATAAGTGTTTACAACATTCATGAAATTTCGAACAAAATGTGAGTTAAAAATAAAAGAACCCATTGGTGTAATTGAGTTCAATAAAGAAAACATTAACCTTTATGCTTTTGTATGTCCTCTAGGAATTAATCATGTGGTCAAACACCTCAAATACCATCTCTTGTTCATCCAAGGTTGTTCACCAAGGCTATGATTAAACCTTTAATTGAACCTTTGAATGACAACCAAATGCACATTCAAACCAACATTCCAATCAACATTCATGTGTCAAAGCTTCAAACACCAACCTTACTAAAAACAAATTATGTTCATAATACAAACAGTGGATCTTGGAATTTGGATAATATAAATGTTAATTGTAACTATTGTTTTGCACATAAAAACATCCAATAGACAAAACATAAAAAGGAATTACATATTTTTTGATTCAATTGACAAGATATGTGACTCAAACATGCTTATGGAAGAATAGTTATGTCAAATCCAAAAGACCATCTTTGAAAAAAAGTTACAATACAAGGCCATGAATATGATCAAAACAATCCTAGGTTCAATGAAAATCATGTGCACAGTATCTATGAAAGACAACATCAGTGGAAGTGTGAGTAATGTTAACTTGTTTGCATAAAAGGTTCTAAATGAATTGAATTTAACAATTAAAGTCTCAATTGACAACTTGGGGAATCTAACAACTAATAAAGGGAATTCTACCAAGAAAATGAAACCTTAATGAATTTGAATCTAATAACTAAATGTTCATGAATTGCCAATTTGGGGATTCTAAAAATGTCAACAACTAAAGGGAACACATGACAAAACGAAAAAACAAAGTTGAATGGACTTTGACAATCAAAATTTTGATGCAAGATAAGGTTAAAATTGAATTATATTTGCTAATCATATAACATTTCTTTGTCATCCAAATTAACACATAATTCTGTAATGTGGGAGCTCTAGATTTTTCATGGTTGTAAAATGTATGAACTATTTTTATTTAAAGATCTACATTGAACTTGTTATCAATGTTCACTTCCAAATGGACATGCATATTATATAGTTTTCAATAATTATCTTCAATTGTTGAATACAAGATTTTGTTTGAAACCAAAGCATGTTATGTAAAGACAATAGCAAATGATCACATTTAATATGAAGGATACATTCAAGTCTAACTTTGTTAACAATTCTCGAAAGTTTTTTTAAGTATGCCAAAGGCATTCTCCATAACTAGGTGACCCTTCTTATGTTTCATGTTGTATAATAATTTTAAGATAAAATGTTCCCCTTTTTTGTATAAGGTCATTATCCATGATATCAATGAATACCCTCGTCACCTTGAAACTTGAAAGACCAACAATGAAGGGGAGTGAACTTGAGATTTTAAAACTGAACATAAAGGGTCTAGGGACCATCTATTGGTGGAGGAGAAGGCCTATTTGAAAATGGCTATTTTTTGCTAAAGGGATAACATTTAAGGAAATAATTTAGTTTTAGTTGAATTTGTAAAATCATATTTGCAATTTGTTTTTCCATATTAATTTGCAGTCAAACATTATTAAGTGATATTGATTGTAATTTGTATTGATTTCATTAGAAAAGGTGTGAACTAAGATGAGGTGTTGTTAGGAGACATATATACTTTCAATGTGAACACTAGGAGTTTTTAAAGTTTTTGTTGTTTTTGTCAACTTTCTGCACATCAACAGTGGAAAGGTTTTCCATCATTGTCTATTTCCCCAAATTGGCCATTATTGTAACAAATTCATGAGAGCTTGTTAAATGAGGTAGGAAGGTTTGTTGTTTGTAAGTAATTATGCAAGATTTATTTCAACAAAATTGTTGTGTGGTGGAGATGAAAGCGAACATTGATGAAACTTTGAAGGTTGATGGTGGCAATGGAAGATAAAAGGAGGAGGAAGGAAGGCTTTCGATAAACAATAGAGCTAAGTGATAACGTGAAATATTAGTAGAAATGTTTTTTTTTTGTTTGAATAGTTGTTGATTTCTTTTCCATTGTGCCCACCTACTTTTGAGACAAATGTGCAATATATGTACTTAACAAGTTTTCTATGAAGGGTTGATGTTGAAGTGTGATGACAATTCAAAGTGATTTTAATTGTAGACAGATAGGCATGTACAACAATGTAATAACCATGCATTGGTGAAGGAAAGAACCTAGGGTCCAAAACCTAATTTGTGTGTTAGATTCTATGTAGTGAGGAAGCAACTAGAAACTCATTGGGGTATCCTTGAGCTAGTTTTGCAAAATGTTGAATCTCAACCTTAAGTCTACATGAGAGTGTTTGCATTGCTTGTAGTGGTTCATACATGAACCTGGTGGTTACCTCCTGCACAAGAAATTGGGAAATAGTTGAATGGTGGGTTGTAGAAAATTATGCTTTAGAATGCATCAAAGCATGAGTTCAAATAAAAACATTACATGTTAGGAGATGATATACATAGCTCTAGAGACTAAGTGCACATTGAAAGAACTGATATTTGGCCATACCTTTAGAAAACAATATTGTTGGGTTTATCCTTGTAAGAAGTATGTGGCAAGTAGTCATGGTTGATAAAAAAGGGTGTAATGATGCTTAGAAAAGCTTAATTCATTTGCAAAAAAATCATGAAATTCAAGTCTAGCTAGTCATGAACATGCACTAAGATGAAGGATTAGGTTTTCTTATTAGGATCTAGAGATTATTTTGATGCACATCATTGTGCTAATCAAGTCATTTGAATTCAATTGTTGGACTACAATGTTGTGATCATATTTATAAGGAAGTTTTCATTAGTTCCTTTTTTTGTTACAAAGGGACTTTAATATCAAAATGTGCTACAACCAAAGCAATGCGTTTTCTCTTTTGGTGAAATTTTACATCACTGTGACAAAAAAAAAACTAATGTGATTCATACAAAGGTTCTTTTTGAAAAAAAGGTCAAAAAAACACTTAATTTTGAGGAATTGTTTTTTGAAATTTGGCCAAATTTAGATAATAGCTTAAAACAACATGTTGCAACATGTTGCTAAAATACAATGTAATTTTTTATTCTATGTGAAGATCTAATTAAAACATTAATTTTGATGGAAAGTAAAAACAAGTAAAGTTTATTTGAAATCAAAAATCCATATTATTAATTTTGTTGTTTGGCATGAGGAACAATTATCTCCAAATTGGAAAAAAGAGCAAATAATAACTTTCATTTTTGAGCCTTTAGGTTTGTAAATCAAATAAATAGGAGACTTTCTTTCTTTTGAAAAACGTTTTAAAAATGTGTTAGTGAAAATGTGATATGGGTTGAAATTAACCTTTCATTAATTTGAAGGTTGCAAAAGACCTAAACAAAATTTTAAGAAAAGTAAAAAATGGGCATCACATATAAGAAATGTGCCACTTGCTTAATATATTTGTTTATAACATGACATTAACAAAACTGAAACTATCTAAGATCGATTGTTTTTGTTTCAATGTGTAATTATCATAGAAGTGTTTTGTAGTACCTACAACCCAAAAACTCAATGTTAATGTCATAAAATTGAATAAGTTTATAAAAATGGAAGATGGAATGTTTGGAATTTAAAACTCATGGGAATTGTGGTAGGAAGTGAATTGTAATGTGTAGCAATGGAAATTGTAATGTGTTATTGATTAGTTGAACTTCTATAGCTATAACAATGTTTTAAATCATTAATGATAGATGTGATAGTAACAAGTTCACATACATAATTTTTTTCAAATTTTGTTGTGGACAACAATTCATTTTCATTTTGAAAAAACACATTTTGTAATAATATGTTATAATAAAATCCTTCTATGTTGTGTATGGGATGGAAATTTGTAAATCTTGTTAGTTTGTTACTCTTGCAAATAAAGTTTCCTAGGTCATCTTGACCATGACATTTTAAAGTGGGATGTTATGATTTCTCATATTCAAGTTTTGTTAAATATTGAATAAAATTCATGTTGTCAAAATAAGTAAGTCAATTATTGTAGACATCTAAGGGATGGAACCCTAAAACTCTTGATTTTGTGATGATTTTTGTACGCATGTGAGGAAGTTTTGAATCAATGTATTCTATCATTGTATTTTTTTGAACCAATGGTATTTGTAAACATGTGAGTACGACTTCTACAAGAATCATGTTTGTTGATTATAAGGGAGGGTATGAATTGAAGTTACACTTGTGAAACATTTTGTAGGCCTAAACATTTTACAATCTTTTGGTTTAAATTTAATGGTCCATATGGTTCACATTTCATGGTATATTTAAAGAAATAATAAGACCAATATGAAGAAGTAGTGCGTTGAATGTTGAGATGGGAACTCCATAAAAAAACAATGATGCATGGTATGGCACAACATTGTCATTTTCATATCTCAAGCGATAATATTCCCAACAATTGGTGTAATTGTTATATTTAGATTATTGATTCAATTGCACATTGAGTGGGAACCCATATTTGCATTGATTTTTTAAATTTATTTAAATTACATTTATTTCCACATGTATGAAATTTTTTTCATTGCAATTTTGTAAAGTGTGTTTGTATTTTATATGTGTTGTATAAATCTTTTTTTTCATCAAATGTTGTAAGAATAAATGCAACAATTTTATTTGTGATATTTTCAATGTCATTTCTACAACCCAAAGAATGATGTGTGCATGAAGTAAACCATGTTGTTGAATTTCATAACATATTACATATGCCTTTATAATGCCAAGTAAATGCAGGTGTGCTGATAATAAAAGTTGTTGCATGAATTTGTCGACTCATGAAATTGTATGACACATTTTATTAGGCAATCTTTCCAATTTAATGATGCATGTAAATATTTTACATAATATTTTACAATTTTTTCAATATCAATAATTTGTTCCCAACATAATGAACTCATTTTGTCAATTATCGATATTACAAAATAATGTGACATGCCAAATTGTTTGACCATGCATAAAAGGTCTTGTAGTTATGTTTTGTGCCATTGAAGAATGCCTTCTATGTTTGCAAGAAGATTATATTTAATAACATGTTTAATGATATCTTGTTCAATCACTTTTGGGTTTTGTATTTTACATGTTTTCATGTCTTTTTCAAAACATGTTTTTGAGGTTTCTTTAATGAATTATAATGTTTGACATAGATCATACATGAAAAATAGGTATGGTTTGTATAATGTAAAAGGTGAAAATAATGTAATCATCTTGTATTTTAAGTATTCATTGAAAGATATAATAACATCATGAGCTCCATGTTTGTGCATGGGAATAAAAAAGGAAATAATGTCATTTCAAGTGAAAGGGCTTGTATTTAAATATTTAATGTGGTTTCTTTTACAAATATTGTTCCATATTGTTGTTTTTCCTTATTTGTTTCATGTTATTCTACATGTCCAATTATGTAATAAGCTTTCTTTCTAAAATTAGATGTAGTATCAACTCACATGTCAAATAAAAAGGTTAGGTTGTATATTAATTGGAATGTCCATGTTTGGGAACCCTATGTTTTGTGTGGGTTGTTCTTCAATTATATGCTGTATTGCATCTAGTGTGAGAATGCACGTGCTACTTTTTTAATGTGATTGTTCAAAAATGGTTTTGTATGTTTGAAACCAAAGATTTAATTTCATATTTTGTGATAGTAGTGGTGCTAGTAAAGTAGGTTTCTTCTGCATTAAAATTGTGATCCAAGATGCCATCCTAACTTAATAAACAACTATTCAATAAGTTTCTATTATTTGACTTGTGGCAAAGCCCCAATTTTGTGATTGCATATGTAATCCAATCTCAAAGAAAGATAATAATTGCACATGGAGTGGGTGTGTAAAGAGCAATGTGGCCATGTATGGTGGTGCTTGATACACTACATAAGTTGCATTCCAAGGTTTTTTTTTGTTTGAACGGCACTTGTTACAAAGGTACATGAAATCTCCATTATTGCAACTTGTGTGCTATCATGACATTTGCCATTGTTTATGGTGTGTAACCATTTTGTTTGTTTGATGTGTTATTGTATTTGTTATATCTTTTTTTGTAATTTTTTTTATTATTGAGTTTCACAATTCCACAAATTGCACAAAATTGCATTTTTTGAAAAAGGGAATAGACTTATATTGTCCATTTTTCATGTAATTCATATCTTGAGTTCCAAGTTTGACCACAAGGTTGGAATATTTTTGTCATCGTTTTTTCACTTTGTCATAAATATTTTGTTTGAACCCTTTTTTTTTTAAAATTCAATTTTTATATTGGACATGATGTTTTTATATTTACTAGTGTGAACCCGGTGCATAATGCACCCGTCGAGCAAAA
>Ga0116229_10005364_pt1 | contig 20955 bp, 11 predicted proteins | sample S1TSphgellanicum_3_FD_87313 | JGI IMG/M metagenome (GOLD analysis project Ga0116229, IMG submission 87313) | Host-associated microbial communities from peat moss isolated from Minnesota, USA - S1T2_Fc - Sphagnum magellanicum MG | ecosystem: Host-associated > Plants > Peat moss > Unclassified...
AGCTGGACGGACATTTTATCCGTCCCCTTAATCGGGATGGACAGTAGCTAAAAGAAAAAAAAGGTAGTCTTGGTCAATACAAAAAAAAAAAAAAAAGATTCTGGGCTGTCCAAGGCCTAAACATTTTTTTTCTGGTCTTCCCTTAAATCCGTCCCATCATCAAGCCGGACGGACATTTCATCCGTCCCCTTAATCGGGATGGACAGTAGCTAAAAGAAAAAAAGGTAGTCTTGGTCAATACAAAAAAAAAGAAAGAAAGATTCTAGGCTGTCCAAGGCCTAAATATTTTTTTTCTGGTCTACCAAATTTTTTGTCTCAAAAAATCAGACTGCCCCTGATTTCTTTTATCTCTGGAGTCAGTTACATATGGGGAAGTTACATCTGGGAAAGCTCCAAGAATTTTCTAGGCACTGTCCACACAGACAGACAGATAGCACTGTTGCTTTAATATATAAGATTCAAAGCTTTAGTTAGAAATTATCAAGTCCAATGTACTCATCCATTAATGAGATAACAAATCCAACCATTGATATACAAACTCAAAAACCTTTTGATAAAAGTTTCAGCCAAAATCAATTGAGGGATGATTTACATCCTCATATGACACTCACAATGACCAAGTTAGGTACTCGAGTACCAAACCAAAAGTTCAAACCAAAATGTGGTTCTTTGAGCAAGAATGAAAGCTTGCAATGTTTGAAATGTGAATGTGCAGATCCTTGAAAACATGCAGCAACTTGAAAGGGGTTCCAATGTTGGAACTCCTAGGTCAATTAGTAAATGAGGTTCCAGATTGTCAGGCCCTTGCTGCCCACCAATGACTCCCATTGCCTTCATTGGTGTAGTCTTGAGTGCAAACAGCTGGTCCACCAGCTAGAGGCACAAATGCATGCACTTATTTGATCAAAGCCTCACCCAAGTCCCCAATCCATGTGGAATTCCTAGTTTGCAAACCATCTGAAAGCTCTAAAGCCCCATGCAACCCCCCAAAAAATGAAACTGAAAAATAGGTAAATCTTCATAACCCACATCCATTTGAAATTTCCCCCAAAAACCATTTCTGGCTTGTCAAGCATTTAGAGATTAAGTTAGCATCTAGTATGGCCTAACAAAATTTGAACCAACAAAGCAACTTGTGAAGCTGGCATGAGTCCCTACTCCAAATTACAACTTGCACTACATTGACTACACACCCTATATTGAGTAAATGTTCTAGTGTCACAAATTTGTGAGTGCACCATTCTGCTTATTTGTAGGGTGATGCTCAGATATATGCAGTTCTACTTTATAAGGTATTTTTTGTGGTTAAGACATACTTCTCATTAGGCGTTTGATCTACATGGGTTTGGCTTCAGAAAGTATGAAATACTACTCTTTGTTACATCTAAACTCCAGTGACTGCTCCACAGAGCAGGAGAGACCACAACCACTCCATGACTCTCTTTTGGAACACCTTGAAGTCTTGTAGTCTCTGGGGGCTTGAATGAGCTGATCGTAACCTTTAACAACATACCTCATCTAGATTATACTTTGCTTTGTCAACAGTAGAGACCTACACCATAGTTTAACAAATTTTTGGTAACATTTGATAGAATGGATCTTTTTCACAATTCAAATGGCCTGTTAGTTGGGCAACTGGCAATCCATAAACCAGAAGTGTATCTCAGCTTCAACTTCAGTTTTGGTAACAGAATTATTGACCAAACAGAGAACAAACTGAACTCTCAGGGAAGCGTTGGGGGAACTTTTGTGTTACAATGGCACCTTTTTCACATGCATGCCTGAGAGACTTCCATTCATATGATGTTGAATTTCTGACTGCTGAGCTGAATTTGGGCCATGTAAGAAATTGGAAGATGGAATAAGAGCTCCTGGATCCACAATCAGTCCAACATTTGTTCCAAAGTGGTGCAACAATTGATGGTCTCTCAAATTGCTCAATGTGATCAGCCAGCTACAGAGAGGTCAACACACTGTTCTTACTCCACTTCCTAGTTGAGCAGGCAATTGAATCTGATCATGATGAAGAACTGAAGAATGACCATGTCACAGCTTGAGTGGATACTCACTCACAAGATACCCGACTGGGAACTGTGAAGCTGGTTCAAAGTTCAAACCCAGTTCAAAGGTTTTTCAAAAGGTATTGTTATAGTTTATTTCATAAGTCATCCGCAGTGGAGAAAATTGAAACTTTCCTTCATCACAACTTTCATGAAAAAGAAATGACAACTGAAAATTGAAAATTTCATTCAATGTGTTCCAAAGGGGTGAGCTTGAGAATGAAACGCCACCACCCCAGTACACAAAATTTTGAGCAGAAGGCAGCTAGCTGATGACAGGATGAAACTGACAGAACCTATATAAATTCAACTTTTTGCATAGTAGAGAGAAGAAGCCAGTTAGGGCCAATTCCAGCCCTGGCAAACCCCAGAGAGGAAGCTCTGGGTGTGCTAAAGCCTGGAATCAGCCCTAGCTGGCCTGTTCCCTGGCATTAAGAGCTATGGGGAATACATCATGGGACACAGGGAACTTCAGGATATGCAGCTCTGGCTGGATCAGCAATGCTGATTCAGTATGCTGATAGATGGTCAATTCTGCTAAGTAAAGCATTCTGTAATCTGAAATTGAAATTAGAACAAGTGGAACAAAAGAAAATTCACCAACTGCATGACATCAAAATGGTGCATCCTCCCACCACCTCCAGCAGGTTCTTGTTTCACAGTCCTCATGTGGAAGAAAGGATTCCATATACAGGTAGATATCTAAAACATTTAACAACCAACTGCTAGAATTCAAATTTGTAAGATATCATGAATGAGCGAGGAGCACCTGTCAAATTCTCAAAAGACAAGGGACACCCCATGAGTGATAGGCCTAGCATGCTAGATTGAATAGAACACATAGAATTCCCCAATGCAATCCAGAGCAATTCATGTTGATGCCAGTATCCAGAAAGCCTCTGGCTCACAAGAAATGATGGGATCACAAAAAAAAATCCTTTGTGAAGGTGAAAAGGTGTGAATATGTAAAGAAGCACACCTGTCATAAAACAGTGAAATGCAGTGGAGAATAAGAAATTTGCGTTATCTCACCAGTACATACAGCCCTAAAACTTTGGTAATGAAAATCCATCTGACCATAGCATAACCTGCAGCATAGAAATACATCATGTGTATCTTGTATGTCAGGCATCATCAGGCAAGGAATGAAGGGCCTTTTGTGTTGTACATCTGCAATTTAACTGCAATTCATCTTCCGTTCAAAAGTGCATCATGTTTCAACTGCATTATGGCTTGCACTTCAGTAGATTATGAAGATTATAGATGCTACCTACTGGTGCTCCAGCATTTCTGAAATAAATGGCCTTGCTAGTTTGGCCCAATCAATTACATACCTCCACATGTCAGGTGCACTTGGAACAGGCCTTTCACAGTCCAACATCAGCCAGAAATGATTTACTTTCAAGCTCCATGAAGCATCCACAAATCACGTAACACAATCCTTCACACAGATCTTATCCATTTAGAAACAGCAGAGCACATCAACAGCCTTGTAACCGCCAGCCAAGCTTGTGGAAGGTCTGTCAGATGGCAACAAACATAGCATTAAAGATCTGTCCAGAAACTCCTGCATATTTATCTGACCTTACAAGATGCATAAATAGGAAGAGACTGTTGCTCTTTTGATCATCAATCATTTTTGTCCCCCTTTTACAAAATTAAGCATGCAATATTCTGAGCAGATCAAAGCTCTGAAAGACAAGCAACAAAGCTTCCATTGTAAAACACCAAAAGCCTACAGATGAGTCCATGAGAAAATATGTTCATGCACAAATCATTTCCAGTAAAGATTGATAACAAAAGAAATGGTGAAAACTAGAACCCTAATTAGCCACCATTGACATATGTGGAAAAGAAAAGAAAAACAGTCAATACCAGAAGGGTGCTTTCTGCAGCTGTGTTGGTGGTTGGTGGAGTTATCACCAAACTGCAAAGTAACAGCATTGCCGCTGATTGGATCTAGAAAGACACAAATACATTAGTCAGTAATCCCCAAGACTCTCAGCATTATTTGAGCTGTAGCTGCAACCCTAAACGCTAAACCCATTCAAGAAAAAATGTTTCATTACTGGAACATCACAAAGATTGAGCTCACTCCTAAATGACTGCAACAAACTGTCGAAGAAAAGCTTATTGTCAATAATTTAATACTTTTCTGCAAGATCGAGAGGAGTGCCTCCTCACCCATTTAATCTTCTAGAAGCTCTCATATTTTTGCTTACAAGAGCAAGGCCATTTGATGGGTTTCACCTTTGATATTGTAGTCAGGAGAACTGGAGCAACAAAATTCACCTCCTGTGGACAAACTACTTCCACTATGCTCAGGAGATTGCCATCACATTGTAGCCTCTGACAACAAGAAAGCTGCCACATACTGTCAACATCCCACCACCGGGCATTCATTGTACAAAGTTCAAGAGCATAGCGGACCTCACACATACAATATTCAATGTTGGTCACTCATGTTGGTTTTCAGGGTCTAGGGTTAAACCCTAAACCCTAAACCACTTCCAAGTCATATCTCGTCGAAAATTCAAGGTCTTGACATCATCATCCCATGAGAAGACAACAAAGGGGCTTACCTGAGCGGCCATAGAGGGCCCATGAAACACCTGCAGTAGCATTCACCAATAACTGTACAAAGGGAAAGATTGCAAGCAAGGTTAACAGGACTACAAGGCCACAGATAAGGACTTCAAAGGGCACAACTGAATCCTGCATTGAAATGCTGCAAATCACATTGCATTGCTCAGACATTGTTTCATAGTCTCACCTTTACAGGAAGAGCCAAGATGACAAAGTTTTACGGTCGAGTGCTATATTTGATGCAGATCACAAAGTTCTAGGGTTTAGTTTTCTTTTTCTTTTTCTTTCTTGTGAAGCACAACAGCAGACCTGACCTAACAAGCTGTGGGCACCCCCAAGTCAAGTCAAGCTCATTGGTAGAGGTCTTGCAGCTGTTTCACCCGAACACCACTGGGTTTGAACCCAGGATCTTTTCAGCTCCCAGGGTCCCAGAAGGGGCTCTACCACTGAGCCATCACCCCTGGGATTCTAGGGTTCAGTGTTTTTGATGCACACATTTGGGAGACCACAAAAGTTTTAGGGTTGAGTGTTTTTGATGCACAGATTGAGAGCATGCACAAACTTGAGGTTTTGAGTGCTTTTTCGCACATGGGTGGTAGTTTTATTGGGCCGGGGGGGGGAGCAAGATGAAGCTTGGTGGAAGAACAGGTGGTGTGATTGCGGATCATTTGTGTCATTGAAAGATGTAGGGCTTTGGATCCAGCCAAGATAAAAAAAGGTTTAAGGAGGGGTTTGGAAGTGTAAGTTTTGTTTCTGGGTGTGTGGATGAGTGAGTGAGTTGGTGGATTGGTTTTTGGGGAGGGTAGGAATGGCAGAAGATGCAGTAGCAGCAATGGAAGTTGATGAGCCACAACAAGCAGCAAAGCTGACAGCAGCAGTGAAGGGGAAAGGGAAGATGGGTGTTGCTTCCCAACAACAGTTCACAGGAGGTCCTTGGGTTGAGAAATACAGACCCACTTCGCTTGCGGATGTTGCTGCCCATAGGGACATTATTGACACAAGTAGGTTTGTTTTGTTTGTAACCCACCCCAAAGAGTTCTTTGTCCAGGAGTGTTTTTCTTTGTCCAGAAGAAAGAAGAAGAAGAAGCAGCTTCAACTTTTTTAACGATACATGATGTAATGCATGACGTTGGTGAAATGCTTTTGTTTTTTTCCTTGCTTGAGCTGAAGGTCATATTTGGGTAAATGTTGTTGTTGGACTTTTGTGTGCAAAAGTTGACAGGTTGACAGGAGAGAATCGGTTGCCACATTTGCTGCTGTATGGTCCACCAGGCACAGGCAAAACATCAACTATTCTTGCTGTTGCCCGCAAGCTCTATGGATCTTACTACCAAAACATGATTTTGGAACTGAATGCATCTGATGACAGAGGCATTGATGTGGTGCGGCAGCAAGTGCAAGATTTTGCAAGCACTCAGAGCATCTCTTTCGGGTTTGTTAGTTCCTATAATGCTGTTAATTCCATAAGAGCCTTTTACATGCATTTTGTTTTTTCAGTCAATCATGAATGTTTCCAAAATGCAGATGTTGTGGATGTTGTGCATTGCATAATTGGCAGTTTACCAACATGAATATTCTCGATTTCTAAAATGCTCCATACTTACAGAAGATGTTTTCTTTCTTGGGAAAATGCAGTCCTAAGGTAAATGTGAAGCTGGTGATTTTGGATGAAGCTGATGCTATGACAAAGGAGGCACAATTCTCTCTACGCAGAAGTAGGCCTTCTCAATCTCTCAAATTTTTTTAGGTCATAACACATTGCTGCAGGGAAGCAACTTGAAAAGAGAATTTTTTTTGCATCTGTTTCTCTTGATCCCTTTGTCTGAATGGTAATATGCTCTCACATTTGTTCTTTTGTTATGTGTGCCAGTTATAGAGAAATATACAAAGAACACAAGGTTCTGTTTGATATGCAATTATGTGAGCAAAATCATACCAGCACTTCAATCACGATGCACTCGCTTCCGCTTTCCACCTCTTGCTGCTGCCCATGTTACTGACCGTCTCCGCTACATCATCCAACAAGAAAAGTAAGGCTTTCAAGCTTGGACTGCAGTTTCAACTTGTAAGAATTTTTGTTATTTTAGAAATGGCCACCTCATACCGATGTGGAAGCATAGTTTCAGTGATTTTTGCCCTCTGCTGGAACTCTCAATTAAATTCTGTTGTCCAACCTCATTGTCCCGGTGTATACATACATATACATATGTATATATAATTTGTTGCTTTCAGACCTAACATTTGCTAGTAAGGTATTTGGGCTGGTGGTACTAGTCTGGATGTGACAGACTCAGGATTGGGTGCTATTGTGAGACTGAGCAATGGGGATATGCGGAAGGCACTCAACATTCTTCAGGTTCTTCATTCGGATACTGATCACTATGGATCTTTCTTCACCTCTTGGTCTGCGCATTTCTCATCTTTCTGAATTGGACCATGGGATGAGTGTTTCATTTGAGTGTGTGTGGTGGGTGGCTACAGTCAGGACAGATGGCATCTCCACACTTGACGGCAGAAGCTGTGTATTTGTGCACGGGTAATCCAATGCCAAAGGATATCGAGCAAATAGCATTTTGGCTCCTCAATGAGTCGTTTTCTACCTCATACCAGAGTATCCTTTTGTTTACTTTCCAGAGAGACTTAACATTGCTCTCTCCAAGTCTCTTTTCTTTACGAAAGACAAGCCATCATAATACAAGTGATTACTTGAGCCGCATCACCTGGCCAGCAATGTTAAATGACAGTAAGCTGTCAAGAGTACTTTCCTGCTTTGCATTCAAGATTGCTTTCAACAATGCAAGTTTATGCCTTGACATGTTGTGCAGAGATCTCAGAAATGAAGACAAGGAAGGGCCTTGCCTTGTTTGATGTTGTGCGGGAGCTTCAACCGTAAGTAGTAATACACACCTTATAAGCCAGATGTCTAACACCATTAGGAAGTGTGTTCATCCTACTAAATGATAGTTGTTCGTTTACTGTTCCTTCTCTCATTTGATCCATCCTGTTGTTGTGGGTGATGCAGGTTTGTCTTCAGTATAGACATGCCACCTGCTGTTCGGATCCAGCTCATTGACGCTCTTGCGGACATTGAGTAAGTCCCCATGTGCTACACACAATTCAAGCTCTAGTCGTCATTTGTCTATCAATTTTGTTATGCTGTTCTTCAAATTGAAGAATGTGCTTTTTGTCTCTTTTGTTTGCTGTAGTACTACCCCCATGTCTGTCTGTCTGTCTTTGCTATTCAATACCTCTCTTGGATGCGCAATATTTCCTTTGTGACAGGACCTTGGTGGGCTTTATCTTAGCTCTCTCCAAATTTGTATTGGGTACTTTTGATTTTGTCTTCCTTTCTCTTCTAACAAACTGCAGACCTTGGTTTTACTGTACAGATATAGATTAGCATTTGGACCAAATGAGAAGCTGCAACTGGGAGCTTTGCTTAGTGCATTCACACATGCTCGCACCACTTTAGTGGCAGCTGCACAGTGATCAGATGAGCAAGAAATGTCTGTGAGGGCCAGATGGAAACAGCAGCTCATGGATTGCATGTCAACAGGGAAACAGGATTTCTCTGGCGGCCACAAGGAACTTTGATTTGTGTTTTAAAAATTATTACAATGAGAGGTACCGGAGTCTTTTTTGAACTCTGGACTTTTGGGTACTCAGCCAAGTGGTGAAGAATTTTGAAAGACATGTATTTGAAGTCAACAAAGCTTTGAAACTTCAGCCTTTGCACTGAAATGGTTTCCAGGTATGTTGTGTGCTAAAAAATCCCTCTGGGTGTACAGTTGATTTCAATTTGTGAATTGTGATGGACAGATTAACACAAAGGATGTAATGGGTCCTGCTGCTATAGTATTGACTAATGAGCTCCATCCTCGTCTTTATCTTTAAGAGATAGATGGCTGTGATTGCTCTACGATGTTAGCCATCATCGATCCCCAAAATTTGTAACTTAAAGTAGGGTGACATAAAACTTGGTGCAATGTCACAAACGCATAACAGGCTGATGTTACAGTGATTTTTCTTTTTTTTTCCCACATTGTCAATGCATCAACCCAAAATTCTGTTTTTTTCACACATGGTTTCAAGGAAGTGTAAAGAATGATCCTTCCCAGCCAACCTCATCCATTATAGAAACACAACTTTTGAAAATTTCTGCAAACGTTCATCCTACTAACATTTTATTATTTACACATTTGGTTAATTTTTGATTGACCCAAAACAAACCAAAATTTGACATTTTATATCCCGATTCATGACCAAGGTTTTAAAAATAAAATAAAAAATGCGTATTAATTAATTAGTTTTTATTGCCTTCTTCACTGTTGTGGTATATCTGCATTGGCAACCATCCATAGGAGGATCTAGCCAGATTTGGCAATACCACATTGGCATACCCAGTACCAAAACCATGCTTTTTGGTAGAAAAATTCCAAAAAATTTATTAAAATTGAATTTCAAGAAAGCCTTTGAAGGGGTGACAACCTCAATTTTTATTTATTTATTTATTTTGGCAAAATTTCACACCCCCAAAAACAAAAAAAATTCAAATCCACACAAGCTTCCTTGATCCAACACAAGACTAACATCATATATATTCAAATCCACACAAGTTTCCTCGATCCAACACAACACTAAAGTCATATATATTCAAATCCGCACAATTGTTCTATTGCCAACTAGACACCATCGCTTCCTATAACGTGTGGTCAAACTTACCACATCACCCATGTTGATCCATCTTTTGGATAGATAGGCACATCACATGTCAATGTCCAAACACTAACAATCACGGCGTGGAACCAACTCCAAACAACTAGTAGTGTCAACCATGTGCCATAAATAAATTGATGAAAAATTGTGTTGCATGTTGTCTAGATGAAAAATCCAAGTTCTATATACATACACGAGTGTTCACATTTGCCCCTTTCTACAGTGTGGCTAAAGTATAAGAGTAGTTGAAACTTTGCAACAACTTATCCATGTCAACTACGTATACATTTAATAACTCCCGTGAGTCAATATTGCTAATATTGTAAAAGCGTACTCTCCAATGGCTGAGGACACCAGGCCATAACGAGACCAAAATCTGCCAATTCAGATCATTCTGATTCTTGATCAGCCTAAGGAAGTGGAAGAAGAATCCATGTCAGCTGGTTATGTATGTCATTCCCCCATCTCACTACTTTGTAAGTCACCAAAGCACCAAATGATTTGCTAAGAAATTTTTGTGATAAGATCCCCAGTTGACTAGTTTCTCTCTGCATAACAATAATCAAGTTATACGCAAACTTACAGATAACCCAAAACCTGGGTTACATTGCATGCAAAACAATTGTTTCGACAATTATTTATTTATTTGTTTATTAATACCAAAATTTCAATTCCAAAAAATTTGAAAAACAAAACATTGAGCACAAGTGTGTGCTCAAGCACCCTGGGGCCCATTTTTTAAATAAAAATAACTTATTTGTTATTGAGAATTTGGCGAAATTCAACAAAAAAGTAATAAAATTTCCACTTAAAATTTTTTTTTTAAAAAAAATTTCTTAGTTGAAAAATGGTGAAATTTTGTCAAAAAAAAAAAGATGTTCCTTGGACCTGAAGTTATGCACATGGGTAAGTGAGCTTTGAAGTTGAGAACCTCCCACGGTTTCAAGGGAAAGAGTTGAGCTCATAGTTGAGATGAACAACTCAGAATAGAAGAGGTTTGAAGTTTGAACCCAATGTTCTAAGAGTACTTTGTTTGCAATGTTAAATTTGGGGCGTTCAGGGTTAGATTTTTGTGATTTGAGATCAAGCTAGCATCTTTTTGTTGGAATTGACACGAGAGCTAGATCATGGAACTAGCCTTTAGTTAGATTCAAAATCAAAACAAGAGAGAAAAGTTTAAAAAGTTGATAAGTGGGTTAATTTTTAAAATTTAAATATTAGTTTTAATTAATTGTTAAAATTTGTATTTATATAGTCTTTGATTTTAATTTGTTGTAAAACTTTGTACATAAAGCATCAAAAGATCCACTTTGCATTTGTCACAAGCTTAATCCTATCAACATGCTTGGGCATGGGTTCACAAAGTGTAACCCACTTTCCAAGCTACCGAATTGGGTGACCATCTTTTTCTTTTTCAAAATGCTTTATACAAGGTTAGGGCTCTCTTCAGTGCTTCACAAATTTTCACCCCTTTTATTCTTGTGAAACCCTTGAAAGAAAATGTCATACCCTACATTCATACATTCTCTTTAGCATTGGTACATGGAACTAGACCCAATATTTGATTTGGGCCCAAAGGTTCTTGAATTTGAAAAAAATGTGTCAAAATTGAAGTCAAAACAGAACTCAAACTTGCACCAAGAGAACCTTAAAAAATAAATGTAAAATGTTTGAATCAAGATCATAGGTTCTCTTAAAAAGGAAGAATTGCACGACACTTGTTTGTGAAAACCGTTGGTTCCGATTCTCACAGCCATTATAAAGAACCTTTAAGGTTCTCATTATAAAAAAAAGAGAAAAGATTTAGATAACCTTTAAGGGTTTCAGGTTTTTGAAAAAAAATTCCAATGGTTTTCAGTCTTGTCAGTTCTCATAAAAATTCTAACCCTTGATTTTCAGCTCTGGTTCTCAGAAGCCGGTTTTCAAAATTAAGAAAAATTCAGAATATTTTTTAATTATTTAAATTATTTTGAAATTTTAATTAAATAAATTAAAATTGCCCCCTTTTGTAGAAGAGCCCAAAGCTTCTTGGTGAAGCTACCGCTGAAGGAGCCGTTGAGGAGGCTAGCGCCACCCAAACTAAAACCTAAACCCCCTCTATCCCCGCTTTGAGTGAGGTCCGCAAAGTAAGGAAGTTTTTATTAAATCTGGGTATGAAATGCTGAAACTCAGCATTTAATGCACAAGGTTCGAGGTAATTATAGTAGTTGTACATGTAGGAGCAGCGAAAATACACCCAGCACCAGTGGAGGCACCCATGAAAAACGAAAGACGGGGTCAAAACCGGATGAAACTCAGTTTGGCACAAAAAGTGGGGAATTTCTGAGTTTGACACCCCCCCCTTGAAGGCTAATGTACTTTTTAGGACGTTTTTTAAAAATCTCACCCGGTTTTGGACCAAACTCAAGGTACTGGTGCCGTGTTTTCCTGACTTTACGGGAAACTCTACTAAACACCCTGAAAACCGGTGCCCATAAGTTTTAATACCCTTGAAGGTTATCATAAAAAATTCAACTGATGCTTTTTGAGGCTTTCAGATAAGTCGGTTTTCACTTGAGAGAGAACCGGCGGACAGGTTCTCATAAAGATTATCAGTTTATGTGAAAACCTTGGATTCTCATTATGAGAACCGGAATGAAAACCTTAAAGGTTCTCACTCAAAAAGTGAGAACCGCCCAACACTGGTTTGAACCAATGTTGGCGTGTTCTTAAATTTCAACAAGTTCAAGTTTCGGTTATAAGTTATGTTTTAAGGTCTTTAGACAAAGGTTCAAAGTTTTCTTAAAATTGTCATGAGAAACTAATCAAGGAACTGATTTATTTTCAAAATTGAATTAATTTTTTAAAAAAACAATTAGAACTTGAATTAAAGGTGTTGCTCCATTTAAAAAAGATTCAAATTCTTTATATTCGTATGTACAATTTTATTTTTAAAAAATTGGCCTACACTTTAAACAAGTTGTGACATTTAATTGGTTGTTCATAATTAATATTTACATGAATAATATTTTGAATTGTGTGCGCCAGTTGAAAAAATATATTTTTAAAGATTTTTTTTTTTAATTATGTGTAATGGAGATGGAACTAGGGGTTTTTTTTTCAATTTTGTGATTTAACTGAAGTGGTGATCATCCATAAGATGATTTAGCCAGATTTGGCTATAGGCTAGATATGAAAGTAGAAAAAAGCCAGAATCTTTCTATATTCTTGGCTACCTACTGGAACTTATCATAACAGTCTGGTGATTTGAACTTTTATTTATTTTTGAAATCTGGGGAATTTGGGTCAATTTTTTCCAAGGGAAAATCCTTTGCATAGGTCAAAACCATATTTTTCAAGTCGAAATTTAGTGAAATTTCACCAAAGAAGAAAACACTGGATGAAACTTGACCTTGTCTTCAAGGGAATTGGTTCTAAATTCTTTGTGAAAATATCGAAACCAAAGATTACTTTCAAAATCAAAGAACTAAACAACACTGGTTTGAACTTTGAACCTCTCTCTACATTAATATTTTATAAATAAAATTTTAATTCTTCAACATAAACATTAAAAGAAATAATTGCAACAAAATAAAAGGAATTTTATGAAAATAACAAATTTAGACAATTGGCACACATCCTCTTGGGGGTAAGGTAGGAACATTAACACAGAAAATTAACACAGATCCGTATTTTCAGTTGCATTTATTAAATTATAGGAGAAGGTAGAAAAATCAAAACAGAAAGCAAAGAAGCATTTTTATTTTGAGTAACATATATTTAATTATGAACAAAGGTAAGAAAATTAACACAAATTAATCACAAGAAGCTTCTTGGTTGTTGAGTTTTGCCTTTGGACTTTAACCAATTTATGGTATTATCCTGGCAGCTTCAACACTGATTAATATTATATGTAAAAATGTCAAAATTTCAAAAAAAAACATACACACACACACTTTCAAAAAAGAGAAAATTTCAAATAACAAAAATTTTGTGAAGGAAAATAGAGAATCTATTGGAATATTCAGGGATGGATTTATTCTTTGACATGGAATTTTCAAAATTAATTAGTTAATTATTGGATAAACATGTGTTGAAGTTGCCCCTTGTACTAAGGGTGTCAGGCTGTGTTTTTTCCTTTGGCAAAATTTTGTCAAACTTCGACCTGTAAACTATGATTTTGATCTATGCAAAGGAGTTTCCATGGAAAAAATGGCCCGAATTCGCCAGGTTTGGAAAAGAGAATTTCCAGATTGCCAGATTTTTATGATAAGTTCCAGTAGGTAGCCAAAATATAGAAAGTTCTGATTTTTTTCTACTTTCATATCTAATCTGTAGCCAAATCTGGCTAAATCATCTTATGGATGAAAACCACTTCAGCTACATCACAAAATTGAAAAAAAAAAAACCCGGGTGTCAGGGTTTCTTTCTGGGCGAATTTTCACCACTTGCCAACAAAAAAAAAAAATATTGCTACTCATACAAAGGACTTTTGTGAAAAAAATGTGCCAAAGTCATGAAATTTTAAGGAAAACATTTTTGAAAATCACCATATTTAGACAATAGCCTTGAGCCAATGATTTGTTTTGAGATGAAATTTTTGAAAAAGGAATATTCTGCCACAAATTCTCTGGTTTGAGAAATAAATCACCCCAAAAAAAATTATTAAAATTTGACCAAATTGCCACGATTGCCTACAATATGAAAGGATGCTTACAATTTTCTACTTTCCTATTTGAATATCGCCAAATTTGGCTAAAAGCATTTATGCTTGATATCCACTTGGGCAACATCACAAAGTTGAAAAAGAGAAACACTGGTTCGTTTGAGCAGGTTGCAAAAATATAGCAGGATTCTTAAAATGTTCTACTTTCTTCTCTATCTGACCTGTAGCCAAATTTGGCTAATTCCTTTTGTGGATGATGATGGCCAGAACAGTGGCTACATCACAAAACTGAAAAAAAAAGAGACCCCTTTCTATGATGGGACTGCAGCAGCTCCTTGAATTTTCTAATTGGTCAAGCATAATGATTGGTCCATGCAGTTTGCTATTAGTAGTCTCCCACCTATTATTTGCAGCTGCAGTTTTACGGGTGGGGTTGGAAAAAAGTAAAGAACTAAACTTGGATGTAAGAAATGTTTTTGCAGGGTCAGATACTGGAGATGCCCTATTAAGATAGTTGGCAAAGCTTTGCATCACAAGAAGAAGCTTCTTGGTCGTTGCATTCTTCTTCTTCTTCTTTATCTTCTTCTTCATCTAGAGCTCTTAATCGCTACAAACTAAATCTAGTCACCTTGAGAGAGAGTTTCCCTTTTTTTGGTCAATTCCTTTTTCAACGAAGTTGGTAGTTTGGAACAGTGTAGGCTGCTCGAAACACGGTGTCAACCGTCGAGGTTGCGACAGAAATTGTTAGTGCATAAAATCTCCTCCATCTTCTTCTTTCTGCACGCAGCCAATTGGAATGAATGTTTGCATCTGATCAGATCTCCAGTGTACTTGCAATCTTCAATGCACATATATACTTAAGTAGTTACTCTTTAATGCAAAATTGTGTGTTGCAGCTCAGCTGGAGAACATTGAATAGTGTAAGGGCTTGCACGCGGATTATGACACCCAGTTGCAAACCTGCAGTTGCTTAGACGCAGCAGAAGAAGAAGAAGAAGAAGAAGAAGAAGGGGATTGAAGATTAGATCCAAAAAACAAGAGTTTTCAGGAGTGATGGTAATAGAGAAGATGATGATGAGTCGAAGGAGGAGCTCTAGTAGTGCAAGGAGCTTCATGAGCTGCTTGATGTCATCGGTAGGAGGAGGTGCTGCTGCTGCGAGAGTGTTGTTCTTAGCTAGTTTAGTATTTGCTGCATTGTGTGCGAGAGAGGTGAAGGCAGCGGTGCGGTACTATGAGTGGAGTGTGGATTACGCATTCGTGTCGCCGGACTGTGTGGAGAAGCTGGCTATGACCATCAATGGTCCGGTTCCTGGGCCCCGAATCGACGCTGTGGAGGGGGACACTGTGGTGGTGAAGCTCACCAATAACTTGGCCACTGAAGGCGTTGTGATCCATTGGCATGGCATCCGACAGGTACCGTGTCTAGAACTGGATCACTCTGATCATGATGGTGATCATGTGCAGCAGCTCAAGGGATGGATCGATCGATTGACTTCGTCGTCGTATAATTCCGCTGCATTGCTAGATTTTTTTCTTCAGATGATCTCCTAGTCATGCCCGCCGGATAGTTTAGCAGCAACAGCAGCAATAGTAGAGTTACTGTTCCAATTAGCTGCAAGTTCGTGATCACGAGCTCGTGGGGATCTCGAGCTGCTGCAATCTTAGTACCCAAATCTCCAATTAGAACTATGGTAATGACGACGTTGCTGCAGTCGATGGCGAGAGCTATGCCAAGAGTAATTTTGATCATCACGTGATATTAAATGCGGATCTAGTGTGTCTAATTTTGGTACGAGGAACTGTTGGGTGCTGTTCTGCAGTTTGGAACTCCGTATTACGACGGTGCTGCCTCCGCGTCGCAGTGTCCCATCAACTCAGGAGAGACTTTCACCTACACTTTCGTTGTCGATCAGGTGAGCACTAGCTAGCTCCACAAAAAGAATTCAGGTTACAAGAATTTTGCAAAATAGTTGGCAACATTAGTAAGATTGGAGCTATAAAGTTCTAGTTGATTCCCCGGAACTGATCAGAAACTATTGCTGGAGCTAGCTGGGATGCATGATCGATGGATGGGTGTGACTGATAATTCTGCAGGCAGGGACATATTTCTACCATGGCCATTTCGGGATGCAACGATCCGCAGGCTTGTATGGTTCCATCATAGTGAGCTTGCCGGCCAACAAGGTGGAGCCTTTTCATTACGACGAGGAGATCTCCCTTCTTCTCAGTGACTGGTGGCACAAATCCATGTATGAGCAAGAGCTTGGCCTCCACAGCATTCCTCCCAGATACGTCGGCGAACCCCAGGTACGATACCTATGGATTTCGTGCCGTCTGCACTCTGCATGTCGTCGATACTAGCTAGCAAGCAGCTGGTTCTTCTTCTTCTTCTACAGGTCCTTGGATTCACATGTTCAATCTAGCTAGTATTCTCGACCAGCTGCTGATTGTCCTGCTGGGAGTCATCATGCACTACTGTGGACATTCTTCTTTGCTGATCTGAAAATTCTTCATACAGTCGTTGTTGATTGAGGGACGCGGCAAGTACAATTGCTCACTGGACGAATGCTCAAGCTTCCATTACAACTGCACCGTAGACGAATGCTCAACCTCGCCTGATTGTATACCATGCTGGCCATCTAACCCCGATTGCGACCCTCATGTGATCCCAGTGCACCCTGGCAAGACCTACCGCTTGCGTCTCGCAAACGTCGCGTCATTGTCCGCCCTCAACTTCATTCTAGAGGTAGGTCTGTAGACTGTCTCATGTTGCTTGCATCAGCTCCTAGCTAAGCTGATTTTCCTCAGCAGCTGTACACATGAGCTTCTTTGCAGCTGCGAGCTGTAGGACCCTGATGATCAGTCGAGACTAAGTCTGATTGATCTGTTACAGCAGCTCTGTCGCGACTAGATTACTTCTAGCTGCATGCTCTGTAGTTTGATTCAAGCTGCGCTGAACGAATTCTTCTTCTTCTTCTTCTTTCTTTTCTTCCAGGGTCATACAATGACAGTGGTGATGGCGGGTGGTCACTACATCGAGCCATTCGAAGTGGGCAACCTCGACATCTACCCAGGACAATCTTACTGTGTTCTCTTCAACGCTAACCGAAACCCATCTCGAAACTACTGGGCTGCCATCAATGTGAGAGGCAGAGTTCCCGCCACTCCTACAGGCCTCGCAATTGTGCAATATCTCCCCAACTCCGCAAATCTCCTGCCGCCATCGCCAGCTCCCGTCAGCCCTGCCTGGAACGACTTCGCCGCTAGCATGGCGCAAGCTCGCAAATACCTGGCCAAGACCGGGTATACCTACCGCACCATTCAGGAATTCTCAGCTCGCTTTAAATTTCTTTGATCAAAATTTTTCCACCTTCAATTTTCTCGACTAAATGGGTTTCTTGGGTTCTTTAGAGCGTCTCCAGCTGCGCTCAGTATGTGATTCTGCAAAAATATTTCTCACATCCAAGTTTAGTTATTTACTCTTTTTTCCAACCCCGACCCATAGAACTAAAACGGGGACTGCAAACAGGTGGGAAATTTCTAATCATACCAAACCACCAATCAGAAACATGGATCAGTAGTCAGATCATATTTATTACACTCTTCTCTAACAGGTGTTACGCTTTGTTGTGCCTTTTACCAGCCTCACGAAACTGTGCGAAAATGCTGGGCTCGAAACCATTTTGCTGAGCTCAACTGGCATGTTTTGACTTTTCTTCATCCAATTGCAGGGTTGCATACTGAGCACCGGTAGAGTTGCTCTGCCTAGAGAATATTGTAGCAATCTCTTTTTTTTCCTTTTCTTTTTTTGGGGGAGCTTCTTCTTCTTCTGCTTCTCGTCGTACTGATCATCTAATTAGTGCAGCAGGTATGGGAAAGTGGTGCCCAAGAGGGCAGCCGGGCGAACCTTGATTCTTCTCTTGACGCAGAACAAGATCGATGGGTACATCAAGTGGGCCGTCAACAACGTGTCTTTCGTGCCACCCGCGACTCCGTTACTGGCCGCCTTCAAGTTCAATTTGAAGAAGATATCATCACCGCCCGATACGCCACCCAATTTCGACGTCTCCGCGCTTCCGGCAGCTACCGGCAACATCAACGCGAGCTACGGCAGCGGCGCTTACGTCTTCAAGCTGGGCGAGACCGTCGATGTGATCATTCAGAACGCCCATAACTTGAACCCTGATGACAGCGATCTACATCCCTGGCATTTGCACGGGCACCATTTCTGGGTATTGGGCTACGGCAACGGCAGATTCGATAGTCGCCGCCATTCCAAGAGCTTCAACTTGATCAGCCCGCCACTGCGCAACACCCTACCAGTGTTTCCTTTCGGCTGGTCTGCCATCCGCTTCGTGGCTGACAATCCCGGGGTTTGGCCTTTCCACTGCCACATCGAGGAGCATTTCGCCATGGGCATGGGCGTCATGTTCGCAGAAGGCGTCCACCAGCTTCCCAAGCTACCGCCACCAACACTGGGCTGCGGCCTCACCAAACCCACGCACTTGTAGCTTGGGACTGGCTACTACGCCAATCTCTCCTGGTTCGGATCTGCGTTCTGCCCAACTGGAACTGGTACTGGAACCAACGGTTCTTACGAACTGGGACAAGAATCGGAGGTTCTTACCACCTAATTAGAAAATCCTTACTAACCGAAAATGGAACCGGGGGTTCTTACTAACTGGAACCGGTGGTTGGTTCTTGACGGGTGAAAGTGGGTTACGGGTATGCACCCAACATTTGTAGTGAAATTCATAGTGAACCCTACTTTTACACCCAATTTAAATTTGCAATGGAACTGTAGTAGTATATTTCTTCAAATGTTGTGAATTCTACCTTTTTTCTTTTGTATTTTGTTCACCAATGATGTTTCCTACTTTAAGTGATTCTGATACTTGTTTGTAACAAGAAATGCATAATTATTATTATTATTATTAACGCTTCCAAAATTTCAAAAGCCGACTTTTAGGTTTCCCTTCTGCAATATTTAATGGTCAAGGATGCAACCTAGAGTTCAAGGGTTTTTGTTGATGGTACCTCAAGAGAATGTAAATTGGAGCTCGAGGGTTTTTTGGTGGTCAAGGATGTAATCTGGAGCTCAAGGGTGTTTTGTTGGAAGCTGTTTTTTCATGGATCATGATGTGGTGGCCTCTCAAACGCTCACTAAGATTCCAACTTTGGACAATTCATTCAATCAATGAAAGAAAGGTTTTCTAGCTCAACTTTTTTTCTTAAAGAACTCTAAGTTAACTTTGGACATTTTCAAAACGTGTATAAGAATAAATACTGACCAAATTCCTTCTCAGTTTTTAGCTGTTTGATATTTAACGGGCCTCCTTTTAAGTGAGTGTTTTCTTTTTCTTTTTGGTTTTGGAAAAGTGTCAATTTTGTTTGTGGGAGAAAAATAAAACATTTTCAAGCTTTTCTCCAAAACTCACAAAGTGTTGAAAATTTTGCTTGTTTTCATGGAATGGAAGCCCCCACAAACTCATTTATGAAAAAATTGGCATGCATTATTTCAAGGTGGGTTTTGACACATAATTGAGATCAAAGAAATGTACGGGTTTTTAATCTGTTTTTATTTGGACCAAGTTCATAACATGCAAAATTGCCCCCCTCCTCCCACCCCCACAAGCCTCTATAATTATAAGAATATTTATATACTTGCGTGACTGGAAAAAAAATTGTGAAATTTATTTTGAATATTCATAACCTGTATATGTATCTGTAATGAGTTTGAATTTAAGAACTAGCAAATTCTTATCTGCTGAAAGAATTTTATTTTATTTTCTTTTTGAATCTATATCCACCTTGACAAATAAATTTCTAAAATTATAAAATTCATATCTGTCTGTAGGCCTATAACCTCTTTTTTTTCAATGCCTTATAGGTATCCTGGAGTGAGTCTTAAAATATGATATCTGGCCAACACTGGTAGAAACCTGTTCTTGTTTGATATTTGTTGGCCTTGCCTACCAAGGCAAGGATATTGTGTTTAGATTCATTATAGAGCATAATAGCTTCAAGGATTTTGGCCCCTAGGTAGTAGGTCTATTTTTATATGAGAATTTTTGAAAGATGATATTTTAGCTTGAGTTCAAACTTGAGATTAGTTATAGAATTATAATATCTTGAAGGACTTTGATTTCTTTTAGAGGATTTTTTGAAGACTATATTTTTTGCATGGTGAAATATTTGAATTTCCATTATTCTTCTTTTGCCTTAAAATATGTTTCAATGTAAATGACAAGGCCACAATGTGACACACCCCTTGTTATTTAGGGCAGTTGTGGACTAGAATTGGTTCAGTCATGAGCACTCCATGTAGGAGGGATTAGGGTCATTAGGCGCTGGCCCCCTTAAAAGCTGAAATTTACTTCTCTGAATTTTACTTTAAGGTACCCCCACACCTGGTGTTTGCGCTTTGGTGTTAGCTTTTGTGCTAACACCCTAAACATTAGCTAGGTCATTTTGGTTAGCGATTATCATCATTAACCTAACATTAGATGCCCTATCAATCAAGAAGTTGTTCACACTTAGCTTTTGGCAACACGTACCATTGTCATTTCATAATCGATGTTTGGAGGTGAGGCCACACTTGCAAGAGGTAAATTATATTTCTTTTTTGTTTGTTTGTGTTTTTTTAACTTTCGAGTTGTCATTGAGTTTTTTCTTTGTTGCATTCTTTCTATGTTTTGCTCTCCTTTCTCTTTGTTTTCAGTTTTGCAAGTTTGTTTTTTTACATCTATTTTTTTGTGTTTTTTTGTTTTTTTTTTTTTTTTTTTTTTTGCTTTTTTTTTTTTTCTTTTTTTTTTTTTTTTTTTTTAAATTTTTTTTTTTTTTTTTTTTTTTTTTTTTTTTTTTTTTTTTTTTTGTTTTTTTTTTTTTTTTTTTTTTTTTTTTTTTCTTATTCCCTAGTTTGTTTTGGTTTTTTTGTTTTTTGTCTTA
>Ga0116229_10005369_pt1 | contig 20950 bp, 17 predicted proteins | sample S1TSphgellanicum_3_FD_87313 | JGI IMG/M metagenome (GOLD analysis project Ga0116229, IMG submission 87313) | Host-associated microbial communities from peat moss isolated from Minnesota, USA - S1T2_Fc - Sphagnum magellanicum MG | ecosystem: Host-associated > Plants > Peat moss > Unclassified...
AGGTTCGCCACCGGCTGGGAACGCCCCGCGCGCAAGGTGCTGCCGCGATCGTTGCTCGGCCGTTCGCTGCTCATCATTCTGGTGCCACTGGTGGTCGTGCAGGCCGTGGCACTGATGCTGTTCTACGGCAGTCACCTCGACCTCATCAGCCGGCGCCTCGCCGGCGCGGTTGCCGGCGAGATCGCACAAACCATCCGACTGCTCGACAGCACCCCCGCACCGGCCGACCAGGCCTGGCTGCTACGCGGCGCCGAACGTGATTTCGAGTTGCACATGCGCATCGACCCCGGCGCGCGGCTGGCCCGCACCAAGCTCACCAACGTGCTCGGCCCGATGGATGACGACCTGGCCTTGTCGATGCGCCAGAGGGTCGGCTTGCCGTTCACCATGGACTGGACGCACGATCCGCAATCCGTGCTGATCGACGTGCAGCTCAGGCAAGGCGTGCTGCACGTGCAGGCGCCGCGTAAACGTCTCTACACCAGCATGATTTATCTGTTCGTCGTCTGGGTGTTCGGCAGTTCCGTGCTGCTGTTCAGCATCGCCGCCTTGTTCATGCGCAACCAGGTACGCGCCATTCGCCGCCTGTCCGCCGCTGCGGAGGATTTCGGCCTGGGCCGCGACACCGGCTTTATCCGCCCAGAGGGGGCGGTCGAGGTGCGGCGCGCCGCAGCCGCCTTCAACCGCATGCAGGAGCGTATCCGCCGCTTTCTCACCCAGCGGACCGAAATGCTGGCCGGCGTCAGCCACGATTTGCGCACGCCGCTGACCCGCATGCGCCTCGCCCTCGCAATGCTGCCGCCCGAAGGTCCGCATGCGGCCGATGTGGCGGAAATGACCGCCGACGTGGAGGAAATGGAACGGATGATCGGCGGCTACCTGGCCTTCGCCCGCGGCGAACAGGCCGAACAGGCGCAGACCACCGACCTCGCCATGGTGCTGGAGGACGTTGCCGCCGGTGCGCGGCGCACCGGTGGCGATATTGCGCTGGACGCAGCCCCTGGCCTGACCTTGTCGCTACGGCCGGACGCGATGCGCAGGGCCATCACCAACCTGGTGGACAATGCGCGCCGGCACGCCGCAAAAGTTGCGCTGTCGGCGGCCACGGTTGGCCGTTCGGTTCAAGTAACGGTCGATGATGACGGTCCCGGAATACCGCCCGATCGTCGCGAAAGCGTGTTCCGCCCCTTCGAAAGCGACACGACCGGCGGCACCGGCCTGGGCCTAACGATCGCGCGCGACATAGTGCGTGCGCACGGTGGCGATATATTGCTGGAAGATTCCCCCCTGGGCGGCCTGCGCGCCAGAATACGGTTGCCGGTTTGAACCGCATAAAGAACAAAATTTTTTGGTTCTTTTTTTCAAAAGAGAACAATTCCTGTTTTCCTCGTTATATTTCACCCGCGAGTCTGACGATCTCCTCCACCGAAAGCGTCTCCGCCCGCCGTTCCGGATCTATCCCAGCACGTTCCAGCAACGAAACACCCCCGAGCGCGCGCAACGATCCCCGCAGCATCTTGCGCCGCTGGCCGAACGCCGCGGCGGTGATCCGTTCGACCTTCGCAAGCACGTCAGGCATCGGCTGCCGCGCATGCGGGACTACGCCTACCACGGCGGACGTTACGCTCGGCGGTGGCGTAAATGCGGCAGGCGGCACGCGCATCAGTATATCGGCGTTGCACGTCAGCTGTACAAGAACCGAGAGCCGCCCGTACGACGAGCTACCGGGCAGCGCCGCGATGCGCTGCGCGACCTCCAATTGAAACATCAAAGTCATGCGTTCCCATGCGGCCGCCTGATGCAGCCACCGCACCAGCATTGCAGTGCCGGCATTATATGGCAGATTCGCAACAATTGCCCGCGGTTCGGGGCAAAGCGTTGCCAGGTCGGTTGTCAGCGCGTCGGCCTCTACGACGTGCAGCCGCGCAGGGTAGTCACCCTGGAGGTCACGTAGGGCGCCCGCCGCGCGAGCATCGATTTCTACCGCGGTCACACATGTTGCCTCGCTTGCCAGCAGAGCACGCGTCAGGCCGCCGGGGCCCGGCCCCACCTCGATGACGTGCCGGCCGGCGAGGTCGCCAGCCTGGCGGACGATCTTCGCGCAGAGGTTTTCATCCAGCAGGAAATGCTGGCCGAGCGACTTGCGCGCATCGAGCCGATGACGCGCAATGACTTCGCGAAGCGGCGGCAGCATGCGAACGATTCCTGGTTGCTTGTGTCATTGAACTGCCTGGTCGGGCGCGGCCGGGCGCCGATATGACCATCACGCCGTGCGCGCGGGGGTTGACTAAAATGCTCAAACCTAAGTGCCGTTGACAAGAAGCAGGGCGTTGGACAAGGGCGGCCCATCAGCAGGAAGGGTGGAACATGGCACTGGAGACCGTGGCGCAATCGCGCTGCTTCGGCGGCACGCAGTTTATCTACCGTCATCAATCGTCGGAGACTGGAACATCGATGCGCTTTGGCGCGTTCGTTCCGCCGCAGGCAGCGCATGGCCGCGTTCCGGTGCTTTGGTTCCTCTCCGGACTAACCTGCACGGAGGAGAACTTTACCGTCAAGGCCGGCGCACAACGCATCGCCGCCGAACTCGGCATCATGCTGCTGGTGCCCGACACCAGCCCGCGCGGCGAAGGCGTGCCTGGCGATCCCGCCGGCAGCTACGATTTCGGGTTATCCGCCGGCTTTTACGTCGATGCGACAGTGCCGCCCTATGCCACCAACTATCGCATGCGATCTTATATCGAAACAGAATTGCCGGCCCTGGTGGCCGAGGCGCTGCCGGCGGATATGCAGCGCCAGTCTATCACCGGCCATTCCATGGGCGGCCACGGCGCCATCACCATCGCCTTGCGTAACCCAGGCCGTTTCCGGTCCGTTTCGGCCTTTGCACCGATTTCTTCGCCGATCAATTGCCCCTGGGGTCAGAAGGCGCTGGCCGGCTATATCGGGCCGGATCAGTCCGCCTGGCGCACCTACGATTCATGCGCGCTGATCGAGGATGGCCACCGGCTCCCCGAATTGCTGGTGGACCAGGGCCTCGCCGACAATTTTCTGGTGCCGCAACTCAAACCCGAGTTGCTGGAGGCGGCCTGCGCCCGCGCCGGCATGCCCCTGACCTTGCGGCGCCAGGAGGGCTACGACCACTCGTACTACTTTATAGCAACTTTCATCGCCGACCATGTCCGCTATCATGCGACAGCCTTGGCCTGATCGCCCAGGCTCGACATCAAAACGCGCCAGCTTTCTTTGTCCGACATACAGGTCCTGTCCGCCGGCACGGATAGGCAACATTCGGCGCGTGAATAAATCACCGCACCAGGGAGGACGAAAAATCATGGCTGACAAAGTTCTGATCCATCCGGCCGTTGACGACGGCATCAAGGCCGGCAGCCCGGATTTCGCCGGCGCCACACTGACGTGCCATTGCCATGCCGATCCGGTCACCGTCGAAGTCGGTGCGCAAATCGCACATAACCACGTGTGCGGCTGCACAAAATGCTGGAAGCCGGACGGCGCGATATTCTCCCAAATCGCCGTCGTCACGCGCGACCGCGTGAAAGTTACGGCAAACGGCCAAAAACTCGCGGTGGTCAATCCCGCAGCCCCCATCCAGCGCCATGCCTGCACCGGGTGCGGCGTGCACATGTTCGGGCGTATCGAAAACAATCAACACGCCTTCTACGGCCTCGACTTCGTCCACACCGAACTCAGCGACAAACCCGGCTTCAACCCGCCCGGCTTCGCCGCCTTCGTCTCCTCCGTTATCGAAAGCGGCGTCCCACCCGCCCACATGACCGGCATCCGAACCCGCCTGACCGAACTCGGCCTGACACCCTACGATGTCCTCTCCCCCCCCCTCATGGACGCCCTCGCCACACAAGCCGCCAAGCTCGCCGGAACGTTGCGTAACGCGTAAGCAATTAAGCAGGCCGGGGGCTCTGCCCCTGGACCCCGTCGTGCGAATGCACGCTGCGCGTGTCGTGCGAATGCACGCTAGGCGTGACGTGCGAATGCACGCTAGGCGTGTCGTGCGAATGCACGCTGGGCGTGACGTGCGAATGCACGCTGGGCGTGACGTGCGAATGCACGCTGCGCGTGACGCGGGGGGTCCAGGGGGCAGAGCCCCCGGCCTTCTTACTTCCTCACCCGCCACGCCATCCAGGCCGCCACGGCGGCGAATGCGGCGAGGGTTATCCATTGCGATGTGGGGGCAAAGTCATTGCCCACGATGGCGAGCGGTGCCTGGTTGCCTGTGGCGCCGATGATTGCTGCCATGGCGACGCCGACCAGGCTTTCGCCGACGATGAATCCGCTCGCGATCAGCACGCCGCGGCGTTTGTCGGCTTCCTCGTTCGGGCGGCCTTCCAGCCCGCGATCGATCAGCCAGCCCAGCACCGCGCCCAGCCCCAATGTCACGCCGACTGTCGGCGGCAGGTACAACCCGATGCCGACCGCGAGCACCGGCAATGTGCCGTGCGGCGTGAAGCGTTTCAGCAGGAAGTCGACCACGATGAGCGTGACGCTGATGGCGGCGCCGATACCGATATAAATCCATTCAAGCTGGCCGCCGAGGATGCCCGTGGCGATTTTCGCCATCAGTGTTGCCTGCGGCGCTGCCAGCACTTGCGCCGGGTCGATGCCGGCATGAGGCAACGCGCCGGGAAAACCGTAGGCGACATAAAGCAGGTTCAGGATTGGCGGGATAACGAGCCCGCCCACCACGCAGCCGACCACCAGGGCGATCTGCTGCCGCCACGGCGTCGCGCCCAGCAGGTACCCGGTTTTGAGGTCCTGCAGATTATCGTTCGAAATGGTGGCAATCGCCAGCACCACTGAAACCGTGAAAAGCACGAAGGCGATTGCCGCGGCCCTGGTGTCGCCGTCGCCCAGTCGCGCGCCGAACAATGCCAGCACCAGCAGGCTGCCGCCCACCGTGGCCAGGATGCCGATGCCGGAAATCGGGCTGCTCGAAGACCCCACCAGGCCGGCCATGTAGCCGCACGCCGCGGCCACCAGAAAGCCGAACACCGCGGCAAACAGGGTGCCCAACACGACCAGCGGAACGATCCCGAAATGCGACAGCGCTGCCGACCCGCTGACGAACATCGCCAGCGCGACGGCGATCATCGCCAGACTTGCCACCAGCAGCACCAGCATCCACCGGGGCGCCATGTCCTGCTCGGTGCGTTTTGGCGCCCGCCCGCCGCGCTCCATGCCCCGAATGGCCGACGCCATCCCCTCGATCGTGGGACCCGCCAACCCTGCCAGCGACCAGATCGCGGCGACTCCGATCACGCCGGCGCCGATGAACCGCACCTTCGTCGCCCACAGCATGGTCGCGTACTGCGCGATGTCCGCACCCGGCGGCGCCGGATGCAGCGTGGTGAGCACCGGCACCGAAATGCCCCACGAAATCACCGCGCCGAGCAGCATCGAAAGTCCGGACGCCAGGCCGATCAGGTATCCTGCGCCCAGCAGCGCCAGCGAAAAACCGGTGGACAGCCGAAAGATCGCGTGCCCGGCCGGCAGCCACACGCTGATCCCGTCGCTCAGCACGTGCAGCCCGGTCGCCGCGAAGTTGAACACCGCGGCAATGATGCCGCCGGCCGCGATATCGGCCGCGCCAGCCTCTCCGGGTCCCGACGCGTCCCCCACGCCGGCGCGCAGAATTTCCGCCGCGGCGACGCCTTCGGGGTACGGCAGGTCCGATCCCACCACCATCGCCCGGCGCAAAGGTATCGTGAACAGCACCCCCAGCACCCCGCCGGCGACGCACACCGCGGCACTCTGCCAGTACGGAAACCCGTGCCAGTAGCCCACCATCAGCAGCCCAGGCATGACGAAGATCACGCTGGACAGCGTGCCGGCCGCCGACGCCTGCGTTTTGACGATGTTATTTTCCAGGATGCCGCTGCGCCCGAGCAGCTTTAGCGCCGCCATGGAAATCACCGCCGCCGGGATCGCGCTGGCGAAGGTGAGCCCCACTTTCAGCCCGAGATAGACATTGGCGGCGGTGAACACGACCGTGATGAGCGCGCCCAGCACCATGCCGCGCAGCGTCAATTCGCGCAGATCGGCCGGCGCGCTCAATTCCGAAACGGCGAGGCGGTCAGGCGGCACGGCTACATCCCCCGGTTGGCACGCCCAGTCAGTCCCGGCAGGCCGGACCCTCTTTCGCATCCTCCCGCCGTCGTTGGGAAGAGTGTGCGGTTTGCCCGCTTTCGGCAGCACCGGATCGAAGCTCCAACGAAACCCCGCAGGACTGCGTACCCTCCGAATACTGCGGATCTGCGCAACTAGTGAGTTAATAAAGATTGATTAAAGCAACCGTAAGTTATAGATGCTGGTTGGTGGGCAGGTTGCAGATGAAGCTTCCGCAGACGCCCCGCTCCGGCAGCCGCCGACCGCGATCTGTCCACCCTAAATCTTGTGAGTCGCGATAGCTCGCGGACCATCATGCCGATTTTGCCTTTTATCCTGGAAAAAAGGGAACCGAAATGAAGTGTCTTCTTCCTGCGGCCATGGCAATAATCGCCGCCGCCGCCCCCGCATACGCCACAATCGACATGAGTCCCCCCGGCGATATCGCGAAGATTGCCGCCCTTGCCGCGGCCCATGGTGGCCCGACACACGATTTCCTGCTTTGGCAGCATCTCACGTTCAATGGCCGCAATTCCGTTCCGCCGGAGACCACCATTTGCCTGACGTCATACCTGCACACGGATGGCAAGACGCAGGCCGCCGTCGCAGCACCACAGATCATTATCTCCCTGTTCAGCCTGCTCGGAAGCAATCCCATCGCAACGACAACGCCGCGCACCTCGGTCCTGAGTGTGACAGGCGACCTCGCGCGCCGCGTGAAAGTCGCCATGGCCGAGGCGGCGCCGTATCAGGCAACAACACTGCTCGCCAGTTGCGACCTCGCAACCCACACGCGCATGGCGCTGTTCGTGGTAACCAACCCCGCCCTCGCACCTGTAACGCTCGGGTATGAGTGCATGGCGCCCGGCACCAAGCCATTGGGCGTCACGACGACCGCCGGCAACTGGCTATGGCGCTTTCTGCAAACCCAGCCCAGCGCCTGTAGCGGAATTCCGTTCGGCAATTTTGCCAGCCTGCCACTCGCGGGCCAGTAATAACAGCGACGTAAATCGGCAAGGGAGGCAGCCGTAGGGTGGGCTTCAGCCCACCACTGCCACGCCGCCCAAACACCGCAACATGAAAGACTCGCTCCGCTTAGGGCCCGTTCGACACTAACCGAATCAAGTTGAAGGGTGGACGCTAAGGCGTGCCGACGCACTTATTTGCCGACGATGCCTAATCGGACGGCAGCATTGGCCTGCCTTGATGCGCAACAAGAAGATCATGCATATCGTTTGCATGTTCCTCCTCAACCCCGAGTATGCCCTCGAGCATCACCCGGGTGGTAATATCGTCATCGCCAAAATACCGCACAAGCTCGCGATAATGCTCCACCGCGATGCGCTCGGCGATGAGATTTTCCTTGATCATATCGACAAGGTTTTCGCCTTCGCCATATTGCGACGCCGATCGCGTTGCCAGCCCCTCGGGATTGAAGTCAGGCTTGCCGCCAAGCTGGTTGATACGCTCGGCGACGGCGTTCATGTGCTCCTGCTCCTCCCGCGCGTGCTCGGCGAATTCCTTTTTCACCGCTTCGGACGAAATGCCGGTGGCGGCAATGGCGTGCGCCGTGTAGCGCAGCACGCAAACAATTTCGGTCGCCAGCACCGTTTGCAGCACCGCAATGGTCTGTTTCACATCCCCCTTGTAGGCCGGCGTCACCGCGCCCTCGGAAATATGCTGACGCGCCCGTGCCCGCAGAGTTTTCACATCGCTCAGGAACGGTTTGCCGGCGGAGGAGGTTTGATCCATTGACGTTCTCCAAGGGTTCGAGACACCATGACGTGCTGGCGGCGTGCCCGCGCCGAACTGGCGCTCTTCGGGTGTGGCAGTGCTAAGCAATTTTGTAGTCTTCCAGTTCCCTTGTCGGTCAAGGAAGGAAGTCGTTCTTTTTTGAAAAAAAGAACCAAAAAACTTTTATTCCTCAAGGCAGACACAACCAAACGTAGCAAAAGTTTCTTGGTTCTTTTTTTAAAAAAAGAACGACTTCCGTCCTGCGCGCCGCCATGGTGACGTGGTGCATCGCCGCGCTCGCCACCGCCGGCGTCATCATCCGCCCCTGGAAACTCCCCGAGGCCATCTGGCCCGTCGCCGCAGCTGCCCTGCTGGTCGCCACCCGCCTGCTCGCGCCAACCGACGCGCTGCACGGCATCGAACGCGGCACCGACGTCTATCTCTTCCTGACCGGCATGATGCTCTTGGCTGAACTGGCGCGCCAGGAAGGCCTGTTCGATTGGCTCGCCGCCCGCGCCGCCAGGCTGGCCAACGGCAACGCGAAAAGCTTGTTCGCCCTGATCTATCTCGTCGGCGTCATCGTAACGGTGTTCCTGTCCAACGACGCCACTGCCGTGGTGCTCACCCCCGCCGTCGCCGCCGTGGCACGCACCGCCAATGCCGAACAGCCGTTGCCCTACCTGCTGATTTGCGCCTTCATCGCCAACGCCGCGTCGTTCGTGCTGCCGATCTCGAACCCGGCCAACCTGGTGATTTACGGCAACCACATGCCGCCGCTGCTGCAATGGCTGCCGCGTTTCACCCTCCCCTCGCTGCTGTCGATCGCCGCCACCTTTGGCGTCCTGCGCGTAACGCAGCGAAAAGCCCTGCGCCAAACCATCGCCGCCGATGTCGAAATCCCCACGCTGTCCGCCGGCGGCAAAGTCGCAGCCTTCGGCATCGTCGCCACCGCGCTGGCGCTGATGGCCGCCTCCGCCATGGATTGGCAACTCGGCCTGCCGACCTGCATCGCCGGCGCGCTAACCGCGGCCTGCGTTCTGATCGCGGCAAAAACGCCGCCGTGGCAGGTGCTCCGCTGCATATCCTGGAGCGTGCTGCCACTGGTCGCCGGCCTGTTCGTGCTGGTCGAGGCGCTGAACAGAACCGGCCTGATCGCGACCTTGGCCAAAACGCTGCAAAGCACCGCCCACCACTCACAAACCCTGGCCGCGCTCGGCGCCGGCACGCTGCTCGCCTTTGCCTGCAATCTGACCAACAATCTGCCCGCCGGCCTGATCGCCGGCACCGCCGTCCAATCGGCGCACGCATCGCCGCAAATCACCGCGGCAATCCTGGTCGGCGTCGATCTCGGCCCCAACCTGTCCGTCACCGGATCGCTGGCCACCATCCTCTGGCTCTCGGCCCTGCAACGCGACGGTCACCACGTCGGCGCCTGGACCTTTCTGAAGCTCGGCGTGCTTGTCATGCCGCCGGCGCTGGCCCTCGCGCTCGGCGCCCTGCTGACCAACCGGTTTCTCCCGCCTTGCATCACGCAAATCCGGAACGCCCTGCCATGAACACGATCCTTCTCTATCCGCTCATCCTCGTCGCCGGCGCATTGCAAGCCTGGGGCCCGCCGATGAACGGCGCCTTACGCAACGCTCTGCACAATCCATGGCTCGCCAGCCTGGTGTCCTTCCTGCCCATCGTGCTATTCCTCGCCGTGCTGTTTGCGTGCCTGCCGCGCCCGCTCCCCACCATGCAAAACGTTTCGGCCATGCCGTGGTGGGCCCCGCTCGGCGGCCTTATGGGCGCCTTCGCCGTCGTCGCCGGCCTTCTGTTCGTCAACAAGGTCGGCGCCGGCCCCTTCGCCGGCCTCACCATCACCGCGAACATCATCATGTCCCTGGCAATCGACCATTACGGTCTGCTCGGCATGCGGCCACACGCCATCAATGTGCCCCGCGCCATCGGCGCCGGCCTGATGACCAGCGGCATCATACTCATCGCGTGCTTCTAGTTTTCAAAGCAAGCCGTAGTGCCTGCAACGGATAAAAGTTTTTTGGTTCTTTTCTTCAAGAAAGCACTACCTCCTTCCTTGTCGCTCGACGCGCTGAATTTCCTGCTCGCCGACGTGCGCGGCGCGCTCGGCCCCTACCTGAACGTCTTTCTGGTAACGCAACAACACTGGACCCAGTCTTCCGTCGGCGTCGTCACCACCATCAGCGGATTGCTGGGCCTGGCGGTGCAAACGCCGATCGGCGCCGCGATCGACGCCACCCACGCCAAACGCGGCCTGATCGTCGCCGCGCTGGCAGCGCTCGCCGCCGGCGCCGTGGCGATTTTCGCGTTTCCCACCTTCTGGCCCGTCATGGTTGCGAACACACTCATCGCCGTGGTCGGCGACGTGTTCGGCCCCGCCGTTTCGGCGCTCACCTTGGGCTTGTTCGCGCGCCAGGCGCTCGCCGTCAGGCTCGGGCGCAACGCGGCCTTCGATCACGCCGGCAATGTCGCCATCGCGGCGGCCGCCGGCGCCATCGGCTGGATGTTCTCCCAGCGTGCGGTATTCCTGCTGGTGCCGGCATGCGCCGCGCTCGCCACGATGGCCACGCTCTCCATCCAAGCCGCCGCCATCGACCACGCCCGCGCCCGCGGCGGGCAAGCAGACGGCGGCGGCGCCACGAAACCCGGCCCGGAAGGCATCAAACTCCTGCTGCGAAACAAACCCCTGCTGGTCTTCGCCATCTGCGCCCTGCTGTTCCATTTCGCCAACGCACCGCTGCTGCCGCTGGTCGGCCAAAAACTCGCCGCCTCCCACAAGCATCTCGCCACCGCCATGATGTCCGCCTGCATCATCGCCGCCCAACTCATCATGCTGCCGATCGCACTCGCCGTCGGCCACTATGCCGACCGGATCGGCCGCAAGCCGATATTGCTCATCGGCTTCGCCATCCTGCCGATCCGCGCGCTGCTCTACATTGTCTCGGACAACGCCGCCTGGCTGATCGGCGTGCAACTGCTCGACGGCGTCGGCGCCGGCATATTCGGTGCCATTACCCCCCTGCTGATCGCCGACCTCACCCGCGGCACCGGACGCTACAACATAGCCCAGGGCGCCGTCGCCACCGTGCAAGGCATCGGCGCCTCCCTGAGCGCGCTGGCGGCAGGCGAAATCGTCGACCGCTTCGGCTATTCCGCCGCGTTCATCGAGAGCGCCGTCGCCGCAAGCGTGGCGCTGGCAGCCTTGGTCGTTGCAATGCCGGAAACAGCGCAAGACGAAGCCGTTCTTTTTTGAAAAAAGTTTTTTGGTTCTTTTTTTCAAAAAAGAACGCCTTCCTTTCCTCTCCTACCCCGAAAACTTCCCCGACCGCGGAAACCCACTAGGCGGCAAGCGGCCTGACTGCGCGCGTTCCCCCACCCAGTCGCGCAGATTGGTTTCGGTGCGCGTGCGTTCGCCGGAACGCCAGTTCAGGCCTTCGGCCAGCGTAAAGACTTTTGCGTCTTTCAGCCCGCCTTCACGGTATTTTTGCAGCGCCACGCCGGCGCCGCGGGCCATTTCCGGGAGTTCCTCCAGGGCGAAAACGAGCAGCTTGCGGTTGTCGCCGACCACGGCGACGTGGTCGCCTTCGGCGGGGACGCACAGCGCGGCGCGTTCGCCTTCGCGGAGGGCCAGGATTTGTTTACCGGTGCGTTTTTCGGCGATGAGATCGGCGGACTTGACCAGAAATCCGCGCCCCGTATTGCTGGCGACGAGGTAACGAACGCCGTCGCGCCAAACGAATAGCACCAGGATGTCGTCCTGGTTGGCGAGATCGATCGTCAGGCGGATCGGTTGGCCGTCGCCGCGGCCGCGGGGCACGTCGGAGGCGCGGAGCGTGAACACCCGGCCGTCGGTGGCAAACAGCACCAGGCGGTCGGTTGTTTCGCAGGGCAACAGCAGGCGCAGCGCGTCGCCTTCCTTGAACTTTTGGCCGTCGCCGTCCGTGATGTGACCCTTGACCGCGCGGATCCAGCCTTTCTCCGACAGGATGACGGTGATCAGTTCGCGCTCCACCTGCACCATGGCTGAGACGTCGACCGGGGCTGGCGGGCCCGAGATGTTGGTGCGGCGTTTGCCGAGCGCGCCGCCGCCGAATTTTTCGCGTGTCTCCTCGAGCTCACCGGCGATTTTCTCCCAGCGCAATTTCTCGCCGCCGAGCAGCGCCTGTACGTCCTTGCGCTCGCGGCTGAGCGCCTTGTGCTCCTTGCGGATTTCGATTTCCTCGAGCCGGCGCAAGCTGCGCAGGCGCATGTTCAAGATCGCCTCCGCCTGATTGTCGGACAGCGTGAAGGCGCGGATGAGGCCGGCCTTGGCGTCATCCTCCTCGCGAATGATGCGGATCACCTCGTCGAGGTTGAGGAACACCTTGAGAAAGCCATCGAGGATTTCGAGCCTGCGCTCGATCGCTTCCAGCCGGTGCCGGCTGCGCCGGACCAGTACCTCGTGCCGGTGGTCGAGCCAGGCGCGCAGCACGTCGCGCAGGCTGAGCACTTGCGGCGTGCGATCCGCGGTGAGCACGTTCATATTGAGCGGGAAACGGGTTTCCAGGTCGGTGGCGCGGAACAGCGTCTCCATCAGCACTTCCGGCTCCACGCCGCGGCTTTTCGGTTCCAGAACGAGCCTGACCTGCTCGGTGCTTTCATCCCGCACATCGCCCAGTAGCGGCAGCTTTTTCAGCTCCATCAGGGCGGCGATCTGCTCGACCAGCTTGCCCTTCTGCACCTGATACGGAATATCGGTGACGACGATCGTCCAGGTATTGAGACGGCCCTGTTCCACTGCCCAGCGGGCGCGCAGGCGGAAGCCGCCGCGGCCGGTTTCGTAGGCCGACAGGATGGAGGCCGCGTCCTCCACCAGAACGCCGCCGGTCGGAAAATCGGGACCGGGCACGTATTTAACCAGGTCCGCCACGGTGGCCTTGGGATGCCGCACGAGGTGCAGGGCGGCGGCGCATAGCTCGCCCGCGTTGTGCGGTGGGATGCTCGTGGCCATGCCGACCGCGATGCCGGCCGCGCCGTTGGCGAGCAGGTTCGGGAAAGCCGCCGGCAGCACCACCGGCTCCTCCTCGGCGCCGTCGTAGGTGGGGCGGAAATCCACCGCGTTGTCGTCGATGCCGGCGAGCAGCGCCTGCGCGACCTCGGTCAGCCGCGCTTCGGTGTAGCGCATGGCGGCGGGGTTATCGCCGTCGATATTGCCGAAATTGCCCTGGCCTTCGACCAGCGGGTAGCGCACCGCGAAATCCTGCGCGAGCCGGACCATGGCGTCGTAGATCGCCGCGTCGCCATGCGGATGGAATTTGCCCATGACGTCGCCGACGATGCGGGCGCATTTCTTGAAACCCGCGGCGGGGTCCAGCCGCAGCAGGCGCATGGCGTAGATCAGCCGGCGGTGCACCGGCTTCAGCCCGTCGCGCACGTCCGGCAGGCTGCGCGACATGATGGTGGAGAGGGCGTAGGCCAGGTAGCGCTCGGAGAGCGCGCTGGCGAGGGTCACATCGTGGAAGCGGTCGGTCTGGTCGTCCTGCATGGCCTAGCGGTAGCGAAAACGCTGCCCGGTGACCAGAACCGGGGCTATGCTCAGGACGCGGTGGAAGGCGCTGCGTCGTCCGACTGATAATCCGCGCTGTGACGCGCGACGTGCCGCGCCGTTCTAACGCGGTGGCGCCATCGCGTTGGGGGCGCCGCGAATTCGTCCTCCGGCGCGATGGGCCGGCCGAATGAAATCGGCAAGGCGATCGGCATGCGTGGCAGATAGGGCTCCGGCGTCAGCACGACGTGCGACAGCACCACTTCCACCGGCAAGGCCGCGGGCCATGCCGCCGGGGTGCCGACGACCTGCTGCGTGCTGCCGAAAGTTGGGGCCGGCCGGTCGGCCGCCAGGGGGGAAGGGCTGCTTGTGACTCCCATCCCTACCTTCGAAGCCGCCAGCATCACCACGATGACCGCCCCTGCGGCCCAACCCAGGCGCCAGTGTGGCCCTAACGCGATACCAAATCCTTGCGCCATGTGTCAGTCACCCCGGCCGACCTGTGCCCCACAGGGGTCGGCGGAGGTCTTTTCACGAATAAATCCTCGCGTGGCGAGACAAAGCGGCGCCCTTCACAGACATTTGATATGAAGCGGGGCGATTAACGGTATGTTCTAATTAATTATCAGCCCCTCCGCAGGTTTACCTCAAGAATGAGACGGACCCTAGCGCAGCAATGAAGCGGCCAGACTGGCTTCAGAGTGGTGTCGGCGATGCGACCACAACACGGGCTGCCCGTGGGAGGGTTGCACGAAGATTGGATCCGGCTGGGAAAGGCCCGCGGCGTTCGCCGTCGGCACAAGCTCGACGACCTGATGCGACAGTACGGTGATTCGGCCCGCGGCGTCCCCGAAGAATAGTGCGCCGAGCAGAAGCCCCCCAGCCATGCCGACGGCCCCCATCAATATCGGCGGGGCCTCGACACCGCGGCCCCGATTACGTCCGCGGGCGCGTTTCCGCAGCGGCGTGTTGGGCGGCACGAGAAGTTTGCTGCAATTCGGGCAGACAAAGCGACCTTCCGCCGGTACGCGAACAATTTCGCCCGCCGTGGCGACGGTGCAGTAAAGGTCATTAACACAGCGTCCTGGCAGCGTGGCCATGTCCATACGTCCCTGCTTGCGCAACCCGCGGCCTGTCGCAGGCAGGCCAATACGGCTGCCTGCAGGCCGATAGAAAGATTGAGCGCATTACGCGCGTCATCACAGGAAGTATATAAGTAACGTAAATTAATGCTGTCACGTCCAAAAATGAATATTACGGTCAAATCACGAGATTGTGTTCAGGGCGCCGTCGAGGCGTGCCGGAAGCGGCGATGGCCGTACCCTCCCGAAGGGGAAAAGGCAGTCCGTCGCTGTGGGCGTTTGGAGAAGTGGCCACAACCCTCTATCTCCGGCCGATGACCGACACCCCCCTTTCGCGCATCCGAAACTTTTCGATCATCGCGCACATCGACCATGGCAAATCGACCCTCGCGGACCGCCTCATTCAGGCCACCGGCGCGCTGACAGACCGCGAGATGACCAACCAGGTTCTCGACAACATGGACCTCGAGCGTGAACGCGGCATTACCATCAAGGCGCAAACCGTGCGCCTGACCTACCCGGCGAAGGACGGGCACACCTACATCCTCAACCTCATGGACACCCCCGGCCACGTCGATTTCGCCTACGAGGTCAGCCGCAGCCTGGCGGCGTGCGAGGGCAGCCTGCTGGTGGTGGACGCGAGCCAGGGCGTCGAGGCGCAGACGCTGGCCAACGTGTATCAGGCGATCGACGCTCATCATGAAATCGTGCCGGTGCTGAACAAGATCGATCTGCCGGCGGCCGAACCCGAGCGCGTGCGCCAGCAGATCGAGGATGTGATCGGCTTGCCGGCGGACGACGCGGTGCTGATTTCCGCCAAAACCGGCCTCAATATCGAAGGTGTGCTGGAGGCGCTGGTCACCCGCCTGCCGCCCCCCACCGGCGACGCCGCGGCGCCCCTGACCGCGCTGCTGGTGGATAGCTGGTACGATCAATATCTCGGCGTTATTATTCTGGTACGCGTGAAGGACGGCCGCCTGCGGCGCGGCCAGAAAATCCGCATGATGTCGTCCGGCGTCACCTACGCGGTGGAACAGGTCGGCGTGTTCTCGCCCAAGATGGTTCCGGTGGACGATCTGGGACCCGGTGAGATGGGCTACATTACCGCCGCCATCAAGACAGTCGCGGACTGCAACGTGGGCGATACGATCACCGATGACCGGCGGCCGGCGGTAACGCCGCTGCCCGGCTTCAAGCCGTCGGTGCCCGTGGTGTGGTGCGGCCTGTATCCGGTGGATGCCGATGATTTCGAAAAGCTGCGCGACAGCCTGGCCAAACTCCGCCTCAACGATGCCAGCTTTCACTACGAAGCGGAAACCAGCGCGGCGCTCGGCTTCGGCTACCGCTGCGGCTTTCTCGGCCTGTTGCACCTGGAAATCATCCAGGAACGCCTGACCCGCGAGTTTGATCTCGACCTGATCGCGACCGCGCCGAGCGTGGTATACAAGCTGCACAAGACCAACGGCGACATGATCGAGCTGCACAATCCGGCCGACATGCCGGATGGCAGCGTCATCGATCATATCGAGGAGCCGTGGATCAAGGCGTCCATCATGGTGCCCGACGAGTATCTCGGCAACGTGCTGACCTTGTGCAACGAACGCCGGGGCCAGCAGGTCGATCTCACCTATGTCGGCAACCGGGCCATGGCGGTGTACAAGGTGCCGCTGAACGAGGTGGTGTTCGACTTTTACGACAGGCTGAAAAGCATCTCGCGCGGCTACGCCAGTTTCGATTACGCCATGGATGAATACGCGGAGGGCGACCTGGTGCGCATTTCCATCCTGGTCAACGGCGACCCGGTGGACGCGTTGGCGTTCATTGCCCATCGCAGCGTGGCGGACAATCGTGGCCGTGCCATTTGTGCCAAGTTGAAGGAATTGATTCCCCGGCAATTGTTCAAGATTGCCATTCAGGCGGCGATCGGCGGCCGCGTGATTGCGCGTGAAACGATCGGCGCGCTGAGCAAGGACGTGACGGCCAAGTGTTACGGCGGCGACATTTCACGCAAGCGCAAGCTGCTGGATAAGCAGAAGGAGGGGAAGAAGCGGATGCGGCAGGTCGGGAAGGTGGAGATTCCGCAGTCGGCGTTTTTGGCGGCGCTGAAGATGGATGCGTAGGAAGAAAGTATTTCTTTTTCGAAAAAAACAACCTCCTTCCTGTGTTCCCTAAATGAACCCAAGGCTAGGCCAGGTTTCCCCCAGGATCTGGGTCGGATTCCCGCCCATGGCCACAATCAGATCCGAGAGCACATTGCGGAAATCGACGTTCATTTTCAGGTTTTCGTTGCCATCGAATTTCTTCAGGCTCGGGTAATTGCCGTAAACCCCGCCTGTCACCGGATCGCCCAGCACGAAGCTGACGGTGGCGCCGCCATGGTCGGTACCGAAATCCAGGTTGGCGGCCGGGCGGCGCCCGAAATCCGACATTGTCATGATGACAACGTTACTGGAGACGCCTTTGGCCTGCAGGTAGCTGTAGAATTGCAGCAGGCTGAAACTGAGTTCCTGCAGCAATTGCGGTTGGTACTGCGCCTGTGACGAATGGGTGTCGTAACTTCCCTGCTCGGCAAAATAGCCGCGAATGCCGGCGCCACCTTCGATCAGGCGAGCGATGTCGCGCAACTGGTAGTCGAGCCAGGAATTGAGCTGATAGGTTTTCGCCTCATGGGTCTTCGCTATTTTGTGAACCACACCCATGTCCGCGAGTGCCGCCTGCAGCACCGCCTGGTCATACGTGCCGGATGCGCTCACGGTGGGAAGGGCGCCGATCTTCCTGAACGCCGCTTTTTCCGTCTTCCACTTGTCGGTGACACTATAGTTGACACCAAAATAATCCATCGGCGGATTGATCACCAGCCCCTGCGCCGTGGCGCCTGACAGGAGCGGCGTGGTGCCGCTGAGCGAGGCGGTGTTCCCGAGCGGCCCGGGCGGGACATTGTCCAAGGTCAGGCCGAGCCAGCCGCTCGGTGGCGTTTCGCCAATATTGATCTGCCCGGTCAGCCAATCCATCTGGCCGTTCAGGTGGCTCAGCGGATTCTCCTCCTGCTTTGGCAGCCCGACGCCGGCGATCACGGCCAGTTTGCCGGTTGCATACAGCGTGCGCATGTCCGTCATGACCGGGGCGAAGGCAAATTCGTTCGACTGCGACGGGGGGATGGTTGGATTGGTATTGAACGCGTTCGGCGCAAGATCCGCCTGGGTATAGGCGAGCGTGAGGCCTTGCGGCGGGGGTCCCGGCGTGCGGAGCGTATAATAATCGCCGTAATGCGCGAGCGGCACGACGGTGTTCAAGCCATCATTTCCGCCGGCGAGCAGGATCGCGACGACGATCGTGCCATTGGCGTTCGCTTCGGCGGCGGCCACGCTTTGCATGAACATCGGGGCCATGGCGATGCCGCCCAGGCCACGGAGAACATTACGACGATTGATCATCTGGGTCACCGTGCCATTTCAGTTCGCGGCATAGTCGGGAGCGTTGAGCAGCAGCCAGATGGCGCCGCTGATGTCATTATCGCTGGGCGCGCCGCCAAGATAATGCTGCAGCACGGCGAGTTGCGCCGGCGTGCCGCCATCGAGCAGCGCGTCCATCAGATAAGCGGCAATCACGTCACCACGCGCGCTGCCAATGTTGGCGCGCAACGTTGCGATATTTATATAGGTATCGGTATAAGGATTGCTGGGTTGGGCGCTGGTAATATTGGCAAACACGCCGGTTTTGTCCAGCGCCGTGCCGGTATTTACGGTGCCTGACAGGTTTCCCGGCCGGTAGAACGAGAAGACACTCACCGGCCAGAATAGTTGCTGGCCAAGACCATTCAGCTCCCACAGCAGGCTGTCGCCCGGCGTCACATCGGCCGTGCCCTGCATCGCGCCGGGCATTTGCCGCAACGACTGAAACACGCTTTCAACCGGCTGCTTGAGCATGCCGTGGTAGGCCAGGTCGAAATCCGGGTGATTTGCGATCGCCGTCATCACCTGGGCGATCTGATCGGGAGCGTTTTCGTATTTGTGCCATACCGCCACAATATCCGATATGAATTGCGGGCTGGGGTTCTCGGTCACGAAGCGCTGCAGCAGTTCCTTCACCTCGAAGGGCGCCGTGGATTGCCGGTGCGCCACGATATTCATGACGTAATCGATTGCCGTGCCGTCATTGGGTACTTTTTGCGTCTTGCCAAAGAAGGTCAGCTTCCCGCTGTAGTGGTTGCCGGTATAATACTGCACCGAGAAGCGCGTTTGCGGATCGTTGTTGTTGGGGTCGATCACCACGCCATAGCCGGTCATCGCCAGCGCGATTTGCCGCACGTCCTGCTGGCTGTAGTTCAGCTGGGGCTGGCCGTTGGCGCCCATTTTCTGCGATGCATCATCATTCAACCGATACAGGCCGGTGCTGTAGAGTTGCATGGACTCGCGGGCAAAATTCTCGTTCGCCACCGGCCCGACGTTCCAGTTGTTATCGAGCCAGATCAGCATCGCCGGCTCATTGGCCACGGCGCACAGCAGGGTGGCGAAATTGCCGAGCGCGTTGGCCCGGACAACCTGATCATAGTGATACATGATCGCCGGATCGCCGACCGATTCCAGCCCGACGGAGAAATGGTCGAGCCAATGAAGTTCCAGCTTGGCTTGCAACTGGCGCGGCGTCAGGATCATGTGCTGCACGACCGCGCGTTCGAAAATATTGTAGTCCGGATAGCCGCCATTCACCAGTTGCGTGGGTAACGTCTCGAGCTCGGAACCATCATCGTTGATTTTGCCGGGCTGCGATTGCAACGCGAGCCAGGCTGCGATGCCGCCGTTTTGCACCGCGGTCACCTCCTGCGGCGACGCCGAGAAACTGAACCGCCGCAGCAGATGCTGCACTTGCTGGCGGGCGGAAAGTGCCGGCGGCGGCGCGGCGAACGCCGGCACCACCATCGTCGTGCTCAGCAATGCGCCCAGAAAGATGGTGCGGATTGTCCGGCTCATGGCCCTGTCCTCGATCTACATACCGAGCCTAGGCCGCCGCAGCGGTGGGCGCAATTATTTTATGGCTGACTCGCATAATTTTTCGGACGAGTTTTGTTTTGAATGTCTAATGCACGGATATTAATACATTTTTTTCGTTCCGCCAGCGGGAAGGGCGCTACCATAGGTAGCAAGGCCGCCGCCAGGCGGCGCCTGGGTTGAGGCGTTTGATGTGTCGCGGTCTGCGCAAAGCCGCCGTTCCGCGATACGGCGCGCGCCACGTGGCGGCCACCTCGACCAACTTGCTTCATCGCCCGACGCAAACTAGGTTCCGCCCGCGCTGGAAGGATGGCCGAGCGGCTTAAGGCGCACGCTTGGAAAGCGTGTGTGCGTGCAAGCGTACCGTGGGTTCGAATCCCACTCCTTCCGCCACCTCAGAACAGACCTGCGAACCCCGGATCGGCCAGCTTTCGCGCGGCGAGTCAGTTTCAAGCGGCGACGTTCAGCGGCCGTGCCCGTTCAATCCGTTCGCGCTCGCGGGGTGAATGCATTGCCTCCCACAGATCGCTGCGCCGCTGCACGTTAAGCCAGAATTCCGCGCTATTGCCGAACACGCGGCCGAGGATGAGCGCGGTCGGCGCAGTGACGTTCCGGCGGTCATTGCACAGTTCATTGACGTGCTTGCGCTGCACACCCATCGCCTCAGCCAACGCTGCCTGCGTCAGCCCCATCGGCTGCATGAACTCTTCGATCAGAATTTCGCCGACCGTGGCCGGCTTGCGCTTCGTCGTCAGCATGGTTCGCCTCATCTGTAACTATGGTCGTCTAGATAAATGCCTTCTGCTTCGCCGCTTCCGCCGTCCCAGCGGAAAACCAGCCGCCACTGATTGTTGACGCGGATCGAATGCAAGCCTGCCAGGTTACCGCGCAACTTCTCGAAGTGGTTGCTGGGCGGTACTCGCAAATCCTGATCAGTCGTCGCGTCGTCGATCATCTGCAGCTTACGGAAGAGGCGGCTTTCGAGGTCGGACGGGATATTCCGAGACCGCGTATCCTCCACGAAGAAGTCGCGCAGCCAATCGTCCCGAAAGCTCAGGATCATGCTACGGCTCCCTGCCGTGTGTCTATGTACCACCCTTAGGTGCAAAATCCAACACTTATGACCCGGCGCTTGAGCTTATGTCGGAAAGACTGGCGCTCGCCGCTTGGGCCGGGTTGAGACAGCCAGTCCCAGGAACACGAGAACGGCCTGGTTGAGCCGCAGGATATCCTCGTCGTCCAGACGGCCGACGCGCGCGCCAACCTTCGACTTCGGCACGGTGATAATCTTGTCCACCATCAAACAGCGTGTCGCCCGCAAGCCGTTGCGCTCGTTTGGCTGCATGGGCAGGCGGAATAGCGGCGCGTCCGTCTCATCCGTGGTGAACGCGCAGATGGTGATTGAGTCGGTCGCGTCAAAACTATCGTCCTGAACGATAACGACGGGGCGGGGCTTGCCG
>Ga0116229_10005372_pt1 | contig 20947 bp, 8 predicted proteins | sample S1TSphgellanicum_3_FD_87313 | JGI IMG/M metagenome (GOLD analysis project Ga0116229, IMG submission 87313) | Host-associated microbial communities from peat moss isolated from Minnesota, USA - S1T2_Fc - Sphagnum magellanicum MG | ecosystem: Host-associated > Plants > Peat moss > Unclassified...
AACTCACACAACTCACTCACTCACTCACTCACGTTTTTTCAGTTGGCAAACTAAAAAGTCTCAATTGGGTTTTGCTTGTCACAAAAGGTACTATGGAGTTGGGTTTTAGGGTTTGGCTGATTCTGGCTAAGCTCCTTGCCAGAATCAGTTGAAAATTAAGTCGGAACCATGCCCCCCAGAATAAGCTGGAAATTAGTCGACCCATGTCCTAAAATTAGGCTGAAAATTAATCTAACCATGCCCCAAAATTAGGCTGAAAATTAATCTAACCATGCCCTAAAATTAGGCTGAAAATTAATCTAACCATGCCCTAAAATTAGGCTGAAAATTAGTCTAATCATGCCCTAAAATTAGCTGAAAATTAGTCGAACCATGCCCTAAATTTAGCTGGAAATTAGTCCAACCATGCCCTAAATTTAGCTGGAAATTAGTCAAACCATGCCCCCCACCAGAATCAGATGAAAATGAGTCTCCCCATGCCCCCCAGAATCAGAGGAAAATTAGTCTCCCCATGCCCACTCCAGGGTAGTAAAAAGTCAAGGAACCGAGTTAAAAATCAACTGAAAATTAGTCGAACCAAGCCTTACTCGGGGACGGTAAAGTCAAAGAACCAAGTGAAAATCAGCTGAAAATTAGACGAACGATGCCCTGCCCCCCACCCCCCGGCCTCTCCCCCAACCCCCTCCCATGACATGAACGAAACGTTTTATCGTTTGTTGACAATGAAGTAAAGTTACATGTAATATGGCTACATACATGAAATTGCTTGTGAAAGAGTAGCCATCTATCCCCATGATACGAGTGTATGAAGTCCATAGCCATTTTTTAATGGTTGGATAGTCGGCATAATATCCTCCCCGTTCTAGGTATATCCACCCATGGTGAAGAAGAAGAAGAAGAAGATAGGGCGAGGGAGGAGGGGGGGAGAGATGCCGGCATCTTGAAGAAGACCCCTTTCCGAGAGTCTATAATAACATCATCGCAAACATGGAATCGCAACATAGCAAACAAACTATGTTCATTGAATTGTTAATATTATTGCACTTTGAATTTTTAATATAACTTTTTGGCTCTATATATCTACTATATTAATTCACTACATCTGTCTGTGACACGACAATTCTGCTGCAAAAGCATTCTATGGCAAAATCGGCCTCTGTATAATTTTGGCGCTGCGGGTCGTGGTGACGAAGAGACACACGCCAACCATCGATTGCATCATCACACTTAGTATATATATATATAGCTAGAAAAATAAAGGCTGAGGCTAGGAGTTAATTATTTGGGAAGTCCATGGTGACACCGTTTTTCAAAGAAGAATTGGGTTTTGGCTACTCTACCTCTCAACTCCATTGAATCCAAGACCCCCCTTTTTTTTTTGTGGTTCAATTCCAGTGTCGAGTGATTAGAACTGGTATATGAGGGATTTTTGGGAATCCTTCGTATGGTCATCCATGGACCATTCCCCCAAAAAAAAAAATTCAGAAACAATTACCTCATTTTTTTTCAAGCCTAATTATTTCATTTCTTTTTTAATAATTAATTCTCACCTTTTCTAATAATTATCTCCATTTTATTATTATCTCACTCATTTTCCCTATTCACCAAACATGGATATGAAAAAAACAAATTAACATGTACCTTTTCATATCCATGAAATATATATATATATAAATTAAATTTGACATTGACATAAATAATGATGAGACCTAAACCTTTTGTGGTATAGCCAAAAGTGGAAATCTCCTCCTCATAAGAGCCTCCAAACTATAAACTAGTTTGATGAAATCCCAACTACAAAGGGAAGAATGCTGCAAAAAATTTCAACCTCAAAAAATAAGAAGGAAATTTTCTCTTTATTTTGGGGGAAAAAAAAAATTCCAATTTTCTTTAAAAGAAAATTAAAAATCACCAGAGCCAGAATATATGAAGTCCCGGCAGCTAGCCAAAAAATTAGAAGGATTCAAGCATGCTTTCTTTCTTGCTTGCTTGCTTGCTTGCTTGCTTGCTTTCTTTTTTGTCTGGCCAGAGTTGGCTAAATCATCCTCTTATGGATGATCAAACACTTCAGCTCTTTCACACCCAAAACTAGCTCTCAATTCAATTTTTTGTTAGAGCTTTGGGGAGAACCAAATCAGCTCATACAATCATAAATCTGAGATGGACTGAAAGAGCAGCTTCTGGTGGGGGGGCTTAAATGAATTTGCTAGGAAGAAACTGCACATCCAGCTTCTTGCCAAACTCAGTGGCATCTGGACTTTGCCTCATGTAATGTGGATAGCCAAATCCAACTCAAAGCAATTCAGCTTCCAACTCCTTTCTTTTAAGTTTAGGGTTTTTGCAGCATTCTTTAGCTGCATTCACACTTGACTTGATGTTTAAACAAAAATCTAGGTGGCATCCTAGGTGGCATACAATGTTAAATAGGTGATAACTTAATGTTAAGTGAATGTTAGCTTTAACATAAAATCTTAATAATAAGTGAGTTTAAGTCCTAAATGACTAAGCATGATGTTAGGGGAATCAATACTAAAGCCCCTAACACCAAGTGTGAATGCACCTTTAGAGGGAGTGGATCATGTTATGATCATTCATAGATGTACTCTATTCAAGCCCCCCTTCAGCATTTCTAAGTTACATCATCCATGGGCTTTCGAGCCACGTAAAGCACTTGGACAAATTTCCTAAGGGTATTTGGAGGGTCTCCTAAGTAGATATAAGGACCCCTTCCCTCATACATGTCATGATCTACATATGCAAAATGTTCACTTCATGTTTTATGATTGGCAAAACCAAGCCCTAGGGCGGGGGCATTATCAAAATAAGTGGCTCAAGATGAGACAACATTCCCAAAAGGTGGGGCCAAATTTGGCTATCGTCTTTTCCCAAGTCATTTATTTTGATAATGTCCTCACCCTTGGGCTTTACCTTACACAAGTGCATTTTCCACTTGGTGTTGGGTGTCCCATTCAATGGCACTTTGAAGGCCCATCAAGCTTGGAGAAAGTGCATGGTAACTTCAATTGCTTATAGTGTGATCCATGCCTAAATTTACATTTGCTTGATTTTAGGTCATTATTTGTTCCAGCTTTCTTTTTGATGAATCAACCAAGTTTTTTCTAATTTATGAATGTGGATTTGTTGGACCCTTATTGTTTAATTGAAGAACTCAATATACAAATTACCATTAGGCTAGAAAATAGTTACATTTGAATAAATAGCTAAGCATTACTCTTTTAAGTGTATTGATTTAGATTAAGCTTTAAATAAATGATTTACCATTCATGCTCCTTATGGAGTTCTTACAAAAATATTCAAAGCAATTTTTAGTGAAAATTGCCCATTTGTTTCAAGAATGCCAAATGTCATATTAATCAAAGATTAAGAATCTACAATATACAATTTGTTGTCAATTGTAGGTTGTTATCGTTGATTGCAGGTGAACTAAAATTTGAACCAACCTTGGTCACATATGTGAAAATATATGGATACCAATATGTATAATGATTATGTATGGGTAAGCCATCACGTTTTTCACATTTTTGAATATTCATTGTTATACATAATCATCAAAGGCCATCCTATGTGTTATCCTTATGCATAAACCTTAAATCCTTTGTGATTATGTGCATTTGTGTATTTCTTTTATGGCTAAAAACATTTTGTACTATTGAAATTATGGTCAAAGTTGATGAAAATGCATCAATTACCCTTCATATGCTCACCTCCTTATCTTAGATGTTGAGAATGTGAATCTACAACATTCGTTACATCTTACCAATGTGTCAAATGTTGATGTTGTGCAACTTGCAATTGTACAAATTCAAATTGCATTTTGGAAATCTCATGTAATTGAATGTTCATTTGTTCACATGGTTTTCCTTTTTCTTAATGACAACTTACTTGTTGATTTGGCGAATCCTCAAATGTTATGACATATCATTTGTAGATCAAAGCAAACAATTATCAATGTTCTAATGCAAAGATCTATTATTTTGCCCAGGCATAAGGGGCATGTTGACTTCATGTCCATAAGGGTCTCGTTAAACTCAACAAAATGAATGACATAAGTCCTATGAAAACTCACATTGAATATGCAAACCTTAAATTGTTTATTTAAAAGAAGCAACAACTTAATAAAATAGTTGTAGAACCAAATCATAATTAGTAATCAAGAAAAAGAGGGTGAATACATTCAACATGTAATCATTACATCCTTTGGTGCCACAAACCCTAATTTAAAAAAAGATGAAGTGGGGCATAACCACACCAAAATCCTTCTATTTGTTTTCACAAAGTATAATTTTTTGCATTTCAAAATTTTGACAAGTTGTGTACACTAAACTTGATGACAATATTATGAACTTTGAGGAGATTTGAAAATTTTGGAACTTGATTTCATCAATTCATCAACAAAAAAATCAACAAAAGATGAAAATTGTGTATGTAATGAATATATTTGGATTAAAATAATACCTATCACAAAGTATGAAAAATGATAAATATATTTCAAAAGTGAGGTTATAGTTGATATTTTTATATAAAATTTTAGGCAAAGAATGAAAATGATATAAGAAAAGATAATCCATTAATTTTTTGAAAATTATTATTTTCATTTAAGCACTTTGGTAAAAACTATGATTTTTCAATGTTGGTAAGCCATAAAAAAATTATTATTGAATTTTTAATGAAAGAGACATGTCAAATGAAAAAGAAGAAGATTGTTGAAGGTATTTTAAGTGTTTTTTCCATTTTTTTCCCCTTGTTAATGGAACATGCACCCAATATGACACCCTAAGATCATAAAAAAATTACATATGATATAATATGTACATTACACGTACCCAATCCTCTTAATATGATTGTTGGATCAAAGCTAATTTTGATTTAAAATGAACTTTGAATTACGAAAATTTGTCATGCACATTCCAGAAAAAATTTACTTGAATTTAAATCGCAAAAAGATTTCCACCAAAAAAAGTTCAATGTACATTGTTATACATCACCATTTTTTGCCTAAAATGGTTCATCTCTAGTGTGTTTATACCCAACGCAACAAATATTTCTTGAAAATTTGGTGTTTTACATTTACAAGGCTTACAAATCCCTTTCCACTTGTAAGAACATTTTGCTTTAGAGGTTAATTTTATGCCAATGCCCTTGTGTTTAGTTTTCTTCTCTTTTTTTTTCTTGTGGAAGGAATGTTTCTCGCCATGGTGAAGAAGACAATGGATTTGCATGTATCATAAAATCTTTTATTTGTGACAATAGTCTCTACAAGATTCATTTTATGGATGTCTCAAAGTGGCATGGACACATTTGTTTCGGTTGTTAATTTTTTAAATGGAGCTTGGGTACCAATGCATGTTATTGTTAGGTTGTTTAAGGTGAATGAAACAACTAAATTTTCCAAAGTTGTACAAGGTTTCAATTTTTATTAGAAAAAGTTTGGTTTTATTCATTAAAGGATTGCATTTGTAAAGGATGAAGGCAATAACATGACATTTATGGTAATAGTTTTATGGTCCCTTATTGATTGTAAACTTTTGATTTTGTAACTTTTTTATGAAAATAGTTGCTTTGGGCATGTGATTCCTAAAGCATATCAATATGCTACAAACAATGACAAGGTTTTTAGTGGGTTGAAACACATGAATATGAAAGAGGATCAAACTAGTTTATAAAAAACGATTACATGGACCAAAAAGTTGGGGAAAGGCAATCAAAAGTAAAAGAAGGCTTGTTTTAACATTGGGATGCATAATCAAAAATTGAAAACTCCCATGAAAACCACATTTTCTTTAAAAATTATTATGTTTGAAGATACTTTAAAATTCAAAAAAACCATAATTATGTGTTATGGAAGGTAGAAGACCATGACTTAATAGCAAACAATACCTAATGTTGAAGTGTGGGCTATTACATAGGTTGTCACATCTTGTTTGAACCCTTTTGTATCGTCATATGTGATGAATCAATCAAAAGGGCATTGTTTATTGTCTAATGCTTGGACAATAACTATTACATTAATAATGAATGCATAGAAGTTGAGCTTGTGTTTGTGTTTTTTTTTTTTCCTCTTGTAGGTTGGGTTATATTCTTGCAAATAAAATTGTAAATAACCAAATTTGGAAAACTTGGTATGCATAACCTTTGTACATGTCCCTAATGTTTTGGAAATTGAAAACCAACTTATCCACAACCACCAAAATAAGAAGAAAATTTGAAAATGTAATCATTTTTTATAGTATAAATTGCAAAAAAAAAGGATATATTTCCTTCCTTGTACAAAAAATTAAAAATATGCAAATATGTTGGTATTCAAAAGTTAAGTCTAAAAATTAATAATTGGGCACCATTAGCTTGGTCCTTAATAAAGTTGTCCATCTTGCAATATCTTGACTCATCATTAGTTAAACATGACTTATGTAGTAAAACTTTTTTTTATGAAAAACTTAAGATTTGAACTTTTTTCATTCTTAGTAAAGAAGATAAGCTTGACAATCCTGTAAAATTAAATTACTTCTATCAAATATATTCAAAAAGTATATTATAATTTAACATGAATTATAACCTTTATTAATATGTATGAAATATTTAGTTTGAGCTTTGTTATTGTTTAGTTCGTAGAATTGTTTATCTTCACAATCTCATTTGATTAAGGATTAGCAATGCAAAATAAACCACCAAAAACAATTATGTACCCCAAAGCATGACAACATGTGATCTTTTACATCTACATGGCCAAAGTATGTGTAGGTGATTAAAAGAAAAACATTGCGTGGAATTAATAATTGCAAATGCCAATGATGTTTAAAACAATTCTTGAACATATGTTAAATTTTCAAATACTCATTCACAAAAAAATTTGAGCATGTGCATTGTGCCTTGAAGAAGGGATGTGCGCTATGAATTTTATATCCACAAATGGGTTTGTGCCGAAAAAAAATACAAAAATGTTCTATCATGCTTGGTTGGCCAAATTTTCATGATTCCTTTTTTTATTTAGTTTTTGATTGCAAGTCTTAAACTTTAGCCTCAAATCTAATTTGATAATTACTCCACCAATATTTGTTACCACATGGATCCATGTAATTAAACATTTTATTCAATACACATTTGATAAATTTTGGCCCATTTTCCCACATAGGGAATTTCCATCCTCACAATTTTCTTCTACTAAGGTTAAAATGTGAATTATTTTTCAAATAAAAAGATCCAAAATCCACACTACGGTCACCCAAAAAGGGCAAATGAAAGTCCAAATCCAATGAATTTTCAAAAAAAACATTTAAATGATGTTGAAGTTCATACATTTTTCCATTTCCAAGTTCATAACACCATAATTTAAATTTCTTTTTTAAACCTCTAAAAATATGGGCTTTGAAAAAATCAATTTAAATATTGAAATGGACTTTACGAATTTTCATTTTCATTTTAAATCTTAAATTTTTTGAGAGATTTTTTCTTACTTGATTTTTTCATCTTAAGTGTTATGGTACTTCAATGTGCGGTGGTGAAAAATTATAAGTTTAGTTTCCAACTGCATTAGAAAAAAAAATCCATAATGATAATTTTTTTGGAGTAGTTTGGACTATGACATTGGATGTACCATCTTTTGTAAAGTCCACCTTGAATTGAACATTTATCCTTTTGCTTAAAAAAAATTTTGACTTTGAAAAATTAGATGTAGCTTTCAATTTTTCATTTCATTTTTGTCAAGTTTCTCAAATAAATTTGAATACAAGGTAACAATACTTGACTCACTGAGAAAAAACTACCACTATGACTTCCAAAAAAGTTCACTATAATGTGTTTTTACCCAGAAAAAGGGCATGGGAGCTTTGGGATTGAACTAAAACAAACTCACAAGCAAAAGCTCAAGGTGAAATCAATTTGCACAAACTTTAAAAAGGAGGGCAATTAGTGCAAATTAAAATATAAAATGATACACAAACAAGCCATGAGAACGCAATTGATAATACACAATTCAGCCCAAACTTGGGAAGAGTTCACCACTATTTTCCCTATAATATATTTTGTGATTAGTGATGAGTGTTACATCAAAGTGTCAAAAAGTTTCAAGACTTTCAAAGGTCATGAAAATTTTCAATTTTGCCATGTTATGAATATCAAATCCTTGTGAGCTCATAACTTGCACATATAAACTTTGATTGAGGAGTTATTAGTTGCAAAATTGTAATTTTTGGAAAGACTTTTTATTGATGTGTTGTATGTTCCAATTGGAGGTGTTTTGACACATGTTTCTTGGGTTAATGTTCAAAAGTCCAATTGTTAATTTGACAACTCCCAACCACTCCTTTAGCCATAACTTGAATTTTAAATCTCCAAACAAACCCAATTTTCTATATAAACTTCAAACCTTTTTAATATTCCAAAAAAGGTTGTTCAACATTTGTTACATCCACTTTTGTCCCAAAGATTTAAGACACCACAAGCCTATAGTCACTACATCATGGTTTTTATGACTACGACAATATGCAATTACAGTCTAATCTTAATCATGTAATTGGATGTGGCCACTAATCATTACCATTTATATGAATATAAAGATAGAAATCACTATATGCCTATAATTAAAATTACATGACTACTATTCATTCTCAAAAAGGCACCATTCATTTGAATCTATGCCATCCTATATTACCCTACCTACGTTAATTTAGTAGGTTAACAAGTAGGTAGGCTTAGGTTAGCCTAAATAAACCTATGTTAGCCTTTGTGAACCTAAATTAACTTACGTAAACCTCATTGGCTTATGTTATTCTATGTTACATTAGGTTAACCTATGATAATTTAAGTAGGTTTAAGTTAGGCTAGGTCCACCTAGGTGAGCCTATGCAAACCTAGGATAACCTTGGTTAGTCAATGTTAGTTTAGATCAACATGGGTTAACTTAAGTAACCTTAGGTTATATTAAATTACCTTACAATAATTTAAGTAGGTTTATGTTAACCTAGGTCAACCTAAAGAGGCCTAGGTTATCATAGGTCAACTTATGGTTAACTTAGATGAACCAAGGAAGGCTTACTTTAGCCTAACTTAGCCTAGAAGCTAAGTTTGGTTAGCTTAGCTTAGCCTAAACTAACCTTAGTTAGGTTAGGTTAAACTTAAATTAACCTATGTTAATTTAAGTTATATTGATTTTGCTTAAATTCATCTAAATCACCTTAGGTTAAGCTTAAATTAGCCTAAGTTATCCTATTTTGCCTTAAGTTGGCCTTGGTCAACCTAAAATAGCCTAGGTTAAACCTTAAATTATATGAAATTAACTTACAATAGCATAAAGAGGTTTAACCTGGTTAGCCTAGGTTAGTTTAAAACAATTTTGGTCAACTTATATTAACCTACATTAACCTCTAGGTTATCCTAGATTGAGCCTAGGTGGGTTTAAATTACTCTAGGTAGCCTAAGTTAACCTAAATCAGCCTAGGTTTATGTAGTTTGGGCTAGGTTAGGTTTAGTTTCATTAAAGTACATAGGCTTGCCTACTTAGATTGTATTAAACTTGTGTTTATGGGTCCACCCAAGACGATAGGAATTGTCAACAACATTATTTCACTATGTTGAAAAGCATTGGTCATGAACTTTTAAATGTGTTGAAAAATATTTTAAATTCATTGGATTACTTTCAAACTTATTCAAATGCTAGATCGATATATTAGAGAAGACATACCAAAAATACAATACACATTTTCAACATTAATTTGATGTACTAGACTTGCAAACATGTCGAATAAACATAAATTATGCAAAAAATCGCTCTTTATACCACAATTGGGCCCTTTGTGGTGACTAGTTTTATTACATTAAAAATTAGGTTATGGTGTGATGGTTAAGGACTTTAGCTTTCAAAATGGAGGTGAAGGGTTCAAGTCTTCACATTTGCAACATGGTTGTGAGCCAACTTAAGTTACCTAAGTTTCTTGCATAGGTAGTGTATTTTAGTTACAAGCTTAAGTTAGTTTTTAGAATTGGTTTCCAAGGCTAGGCCCTCTAGGCTAGGCTAAGCCACCTAGTCTTACTTGGTTTAGGTTGCCATATGGTAGCACATTATTGGGTAATAATTTTTTTGTTGCTTAGGTTTGAGCTACCATGTGGCAACACATGAATGGGCAATCAATTCTTGAATGCTTAGGTTGCCACATGGCAACATGTTTTTAACATTTAGCTCTAAACTACCTAGGTCATGGTTGCGTTGCTTAATTTAAGGTAGCCACACGGCAACATGGAATTAATTTTTAAAAATACATTTAAAAATTAAGTTTGGACCATTGGATATGTCTCGCATGATTGTGGTAAAAAGGGTTGCAATCATGGAAGACGTAGTTGCACATGGCATTTACAACATGGATGTTTGGACTCCATAGTCATGAAGTCAAGAATAGTCCAATGTGACATAAATGACTACAAAGGTAGTCATTTATGTAGTCCTAAAACCCATGTTTTGGCATTGTAAATTCTCAAATTGGGAAGAGAAGACCACTTATGAGTGTTGGGATTCATTTTCACACATGTGGGAGTGTGTTTAAGTCCCATGACATTTTCCCAACTTGCTTCCCCCTCTCATATTTTAGCCTTGGAGGTTGCGAACCCAAAACTAGGGTCATGACAAATTTATGGTTCACAATAGTTTCTAAACTTCCCAATAATCTTTGCAAGTGTTCATGTGACACCTATCATGGTTCAACTAAATGTTCTTTGTGAAACCACCCCACCCCCACTTTTCGCCAAAGGGACATGTGACGCCAATATGGGTGAAGAGTGCAAATAAGATAAAAAGGAACTACCAATGCCTCCTAAGGTAGTTCTTGAGTAGTTTTGATAAACTAATGTGGCAATTTAGTATTTGTTAAACAATGTTGAACAACAATGCTCAGACATTGCTTTTATGTTATTTCATTGTTTTTTTAAAGGATGAAAACACTGGTGCACAAATATTTTTAAAGGAGCCATCCAATAGGGTGAACACTTCTTTTTTTTGGATTTCTATATCTTTGAAGTAACACAATGGGAGCAAAATAATTCAAAATGCCAAATCTTTTTTTGGAATGAATTTCATTTCTTGCAAATTTTCAACTATAGAAGAAGAAACAAAATCATGCAAATCCATGATGTTTCAAGAGTCCTTTTGTAATATTTAAAGGAATCAAAAGACTAGATGGGACACTATTTTTCATCCATTTTGCTCATCAAATGTGCACCATTCATTCTCAAAATTGAAGAGCATACTCATGTTGATGAATTAGAAAGATGAAAATTTTGAGATTGGAAAAAAAAAATCATTATACATATAATAAAAAAATTCAAATGTGTTTTTCTAACCTTTTAAATTATAATTTTTGATTATGTGTTTTTAACAAAATGTTTTTAATTTTTATGCAATTGAAAGCATGGATAAATTTTATGGAGGATATATACAAATTCAATTAAATAATTTTTTTCCATTGATTTCCAACATGTTTTGAAAAATGCATAAATTAAGTTCAATTCCCATACTTTATATATTTTTAAAGTGATCTTCTAAACTTCCAAATATTGTAAAGGTCAATCTAACATAAAATTTTGGGATGTGTACTTTGTGTTGGAAAAGTATTCATTTGATATATGTAAAGAAGAATCATTGAAATTCCATGCACATTCAATATCATATACTTGAAATTCATTATTGAATACATTTGAATAAAATTGCCAAAAGTTCAATCAAAAAATCAAATTTTTTATAGAAAAAATTGTTAAATGTGGTTAAGCCCAAGCCTTAAGAAAACATTGTGCCCTTGGTGCCCTTGGCTCCTTTGATCATGTTTGCACCACTAATTGAGTGCCTTAAAAAAAATTTAGAGATTTTTTATATTTATTAAAAATTTTAAATTTTTTTCCAAATGCTAGATTAATGTATTAGAATCATTTTTGTAGAAATACAACACAAATTTTCAACTTTAACTTAATTTTTTAAACTTGTAAGCATGTCAAAAGAATTGGTTATGCATGAAATAACACCTAGATTATTATGGTTGCACCCTTAATAAAAATGAAAATTTTAAATAATATTAGTTATAACCTATGGATGGAAAGATGGGTGGATCTAGGGGAAATAAATAATTGGTGTTATGGGCCCTACAACAAGGACTTATTTGAATTCATGAATGATTTAGTTAATGATTTTGGGTTAGACATGAGTAAAAGTCAATTATTTGGACTTGACTCAATTTTAAGAAAATAGATTTAAATACTTTTGTGATTCATCCATAGAAGGATGATAGTTCTAAAAGGTTAGTATGTGGCAAATTGTTATTGGCTTGAAGTTAATGAATGATGATGTTTAGTGGATGTAAATGAATACAGTTGACAATTCATACATTTTTATTTTGAAGTATTTAAGGGGTTGTGATGGGAGCTTTGAATTCATTATCTTTTTCATGATTTTAGGTTGTTAATTTGTTATTAAACCTTTGGATAAGCCTTATGTGTAGTGAACCCATGTTGTAATAAATTTATGTGTTGTTTTAATTATGGAAGACTTCAAAAGAATAAACTTATGTATCACCCATTTGAGCCTTTATTAATGTTTATCACATCCAACATATTGTGTTAATTGTTAGTTCATCCTCACCCATAAACAAGATGAATTGGATGATATAAAATGATTTTTTTAAAAGGTTGTCATATAGGCCAATTATTATGGTCGACCAATCAAAAGTAATCATTTTTTTATTGTTTCTTCTTTAAGGTATTATATCCACAATGCATGTACAAGTCTAAAGCCCGAACCAAAGTCGGGTAGCTATTTATGTTTGTGAAAAACCTCTCATTTTAGTTGTGAAAAATAAAGTAGAACCATCTTGATTTTAATTCTAGTTTCAAGCATAAATGGAATTGGGAATCCAATTCTAGGTTAGGTTCTTCAAAAACAATTATAGCTTCAATTTTGAAAATCAGTCTTAATTTTATTAATCCAAATTGGAATTGAAGTTGAGTGTCAATTAACCTTTAATTGAGATTTGGTTATATTTATTTTTTCTTTTAAACATTTTTTTCAAAAATCTCAATTCTAGTTCTAATTCCACACCTAAACATAACTAAAAACTTTGTTCCAAATGGTTTTTTAAGAAAGTAAATCCAAGTTTCAAATCTTGTTGTGATTTTGAAAATGAAACAATGACAAAAATATTCTCATGGGAAATTTGGGTTTTTCTTTTTGGCAATGTAAATTCAACAAATTTGGCTAATTTTTTCCAATTGCCAAATTTTCTATATCACAAAATAGGGGGGAAAACCTTGAACTTGAAACCATTTTTTGGATTAGAAATAAGAAAACCATATTAGGGAACTTCTTTGATCCTTTGATAGAAGGGATAGACACATGGTAACAAAGGACTTAGGAACAAAACTATTTTGAAATATTGTTCTCATATATATGTAGTGAAATTCATACATGAAGCATAACTTTTAGCACAAAGATGTGATTCATATGCATAGGGACAAGTGTCCATCTCATGTTAAAGCATGACCTCATGTTTGAAGAGGTCATCTTTCAATCATGAGGTGTGGCCACGACTATTTGTTGCCTCTTACGAGTGTCATCAAAAACATTAAATTTTTTTACAACTAGCTTCCTTTTTTGGTCCAATATATTCATCATGACAATGATACTTCAAAAATTGAACTCAATCCCATGGATTCATAAGGGTGATAAAAATGTATTAACGTTAATGTTTTTCCAATGAAAAAATTGAAACAAATGTTTTTTCAATGTGAAAATTTGATTTAAAAATATTTTGGAACATTTTTTTTGTTATTTAATGGGTTCAACATACATGAATAAGAGTGTCATTTGGTTCACTATGTATTTCATTGACATTTGGAACAATTTCACTATAGTAGAAGCAATTATTCACATAGTGAACATGGACCAATTGTTATGGACATAATGAATTATTAATAAGTGGTTGAATACAAAATTTACATTTGACAATGGAACTTAATAATATATCAATTACATTTATATTTATAATTATTATCATATTTATATATTGACCATGTTTTTAAAATATGAAATTTATGTATAGTATAGTATAGTATAATATAATATAATATAATATATACACACACACACACACACACACACACATACAATGTGTACATATCTTATGTTGGTAGCGTGAATTGAACCTTGGTCTTCATGGCATGGGTAAACTAATGCTTTTACCAACCAACCATGATATGATTTCATAATAAAATAAGTAAAAAAAAACATGTTTATTTGAAATCGTTTACAAATCCAAACTTTTAACATGTATTTTTCCATATTTTGTTCAAATGAAACAAATGAAAGTTCATTCAACAATTGTTTCCAAAGGTCAACATATATACAATATATAAATGTACAAAATTTCAAGTCATTTTCTTAGATTGTTTTTAAAGTTTTATTTCATAGCAAATTATATATACATATGAAATTATATATATATGTTTTCATGACTTGATTATACCTACCTACACCTGCATTAGGTACCTTGGCTATCTTGAGTGAGATCTCTTCGTGATTATATTCAAGACATTTGGAAAGACCCCAATTTAGTCTTTGGATGAAATATTTATAATGTTTAGAAACAAGAAAATATTTTTTAGGGCTTTCACCATCGTACCACCAATGTACATGTGTTGTTTCACCCAAGGGCAAGATTCCTTACCCAAAAGACTTCCTTATATACCTAGTGTTAAATATGTAATTAATATACTTTTGTAGTGTGTAAACAAATGTTGGGTTGGTTATCATCACCTTTAGCATAAGGTATCTAAAAACATTTTGTCATGAAATAAGGCCCAAATTTACATGAGCACCTTGGTCTAATTTGAAACCTAAACAAAGTCTTTTTATCAATTAACTTATGGAAAGCTTGAATTAGGTTCAACAAGTATCAAAATAAAGACCGAAATCCTAGCCAAAATTAATGGGTAATATGATGATTAGGGTCTAAGGGTTGAAACATGCGTTGGTTCTATGAAAGGAACAATCTAATTCAAAAACCATTCAAATATGTAGTCAACTAATATATAATAAAACTAAAACAAGTAACTCATAAATTATTCCCCATACGACAAGTTAAAATAAAAAACATTCCATGAAGTTCCCACAACATGAACTTGTAGTTCACACTTTCAAATTTGTTGAACATTCTTCGAATATGTGGGATGAAATGAAATGGATCTAGCCTTCTGAACTCATGGCAAGGTTAAGAATAGGGAATCTTCCATGAAGTTCCCATGAAGTGAACTCACAATCCACCCTATACCTAATCAACTAGTTGTGCCCCTTATGGCAAAATTAAAAATAGGAAATGTTCTATGAAGTTCTCACAAATGAACTCACAATTCACACTAAGACATGATGATCATTCCCCAAAATGAAGGACCAAATGAAAACTATAGTCTTTCCATAGTTTATCAACAATAAATTTTACATGTGTGATTTGTGTGGTGCTAACATAGTTATGTTGATGCAAAGTTTATCTAAAATAAATTTATTCATTGTTGCTTGTAAACAAATGAATTTAGGCTACTAGTAGTAATATGGCTTTTCCCTTGACTCCTAAAACTTAAAGGGTTCAAATTCAATGAGGTGTGGCAATATATGCATGACAAAAAAATTGTCATGCATTTGGCATGACAAGTGTTGACCATGGAAGTCCATGAATTGAATGGTGCATAAACCATGCATTGACACCCACAAAATTCATAAGCGGGTGTTTAATGTCTTCCTTTTGAGACTTATAAGGCAAAAAAGCCAACAACAAATTTGTTTGCCCAATTTGGTGCAACATGTGGGCTTCCAAGAAAGTAAGTATAGAGTAGCAATTGATGAATTTTATTTGCAAGATCATCGATTCGTCAATTCTTTCTTCATAACAATGAGCTTTATAAGTTGTTGTCTTGAGTTTTAATCCATAATATCATAAAGACATGCTACTAGCATCGTGACAAGAAGGTGAATTCATGAATAAGTGAATAAAAAATGGGTCAAAACAAGCTTATAAGACCAAAAAGGGCATAAGGGCAAAATAAAATTACAAACTATGGTATATATGTTTATATATTGACATTTAAAAATTATAATAATCATTCCAAATTATGTTAAATGAATAATTTTAATGTTAATAAATGAAAATTTTAATCCAATTTAAAACTTTGATTTTAGTTAAGGACTTTTGAAATTGACCGACTACTACATTAGATAATGTCCATTTGGTAAAGGGACCTTTGATTTTCTTGATACAAACTTTTTGACAATATATATGTAATTAGTTAAAAATTACAAATCACATTAATTATTTTTTAAACACGTAATTTGAATTTTTCATTAATATATTGAAATTTTCAATATATAAAAAATTTAGGCAAATTTCAAGAGACTTTTACACGTATAAATTTAGTAAAATATTGAACCATGAAATAACGAAAAACATTAGTATGATTTGAAATTTTGATCATTATTCATAGGAAACAAGGAAATTGACACATTAAAAAAATGACCACATATTCAACATTCATTAATTGGTCATTATTTCATTGGTCAATGACCAACATTGTTTGAAGTTTTTATTTTTGGCAAAAAGACAATTTGATCCTTTTGTTGATCCTTTTATTAAATTTTTTTTTTAGTTCCTCTAAGCTTAGTTCATGATTTAGAAAGGACTTTCAATTCTAGTTTTTGGATTTTTTGAAGGTTTGAGAGAGTCTCCAATGTGCTTGTGATGAAACCCATGGTTTTTGGATTTATGAAACCTCCAATTTGGAAACCTCTCAAAACATTTGGAGCTTGGTTTAATTTAAGACTTACTTCAATTTCATTTGCATTGTTGCACCCAATTACAATTAATAGCTTGTTTAAATATACACCATAGTTCATGCCCTTGCCATTAACCTAGACCAAAAATGCCAAAAACACATGCCAAAAAAATAAATCTTGTAACAAATTAGGTGGGATGCCATGCATCTAGGGAATAGTTCCTTTTTTTCTTTTGGGGGAGGGTGGGGATGTTGGATTTCTTTCCTTTTATGTGTTCCCATCAAGTTCCCAAATGGGTTTTTAACATGTTTTTCAAGTTTCCAATGTGTTCCCCAACATGTTCTCAATAGCTTTTCACTTTATCCCATATCATTTGCCCTAAGTTCTACTCTTGTAACCTATATAAGTAGCCCAAAGGAGAAGATTAGACCATATCTATTTTGAGATAGTGTCCAAAGCTTGATTGATTTTTTTGTGATGGGCCAATCAAAAATGCCCATCACAAAATAAAAAAAGGTTGAACTTTGGGGGTGTCCACAACTAATTAATATGATCAACAAATACATACCCATATCCTTTAGGTACCCATGACAATGAATTGGGGTATTAGTGTAAGAGAAAATTGAGGAGGAATATAGTGAAGTGGAGAAAAATTTAAATAGCCAATGACACAAATCAACATTTAATGAAAAGGCCCACCCTTTTTTTCTTTTGGGGGAAAAGGCGTGGTGGCCGATTTTTTTTGTTTTTCTTGGAAGAGGGGGAACTAGCAAGTTAACAACCACCTAGATGTCAATTCATTACAATTTATCCCATAAGGTTTGCCCAAAGTTGAATTGACACAACATAAAAAATAAGGCCTTTGTTTTTCACTTTTAAAAAACCTTGGACTTATATGACTAGAGAACCTAGACTTGTTGTAAAAGGGACAACTTTGTATGTGTTTGAGCTTTAGTTTCAACCAAATTTAAATCTTTGATCATAATATCCCAAAACCTAACCTAGAACATGAACTTACCCAATGTTGGGTGGATAATATATATTACCTTGGTATATATAACTTGCATGTATATAATAAGGCAAATATATACCTTTTCAGTTAGTAATTGTTTTTTAGTACCCATTTGGTTACCATGTCTAACTAATAAATATTTCAAATTTACCCTACATTTATTTTATTCAGCTATAATTGAAGGTTGGCCTTACTTAAAGGAGGGTAATTGTATTGAAGAAGTAAATTGCAAGCTTTTGAAGGATATGGGTTGTCAAAGTGATGCAAATTTGGAAATAATACATGTTATCCCATTTGAAAATGCTATTGGAAATCTCATGTATGTAATGGTATGCATAAGACCTAATTTTGTACAAGCAATGGTGGTTGTGAACCAATTTATAGTTAATTTTAGACATTCACATTGGATTTTAGTGAAACGAATTTTTCGTCATTTAAAAAGTGTAATGGATTTTGGTTTGTGTTTTAGAAAAAACATCAAAGATGTTATTATAGGGAAGGTGCATTTTGACAATGATGTTAACCATAACCAAGGCCAAGCACATTTCAAAAGGAATGTGAAACCATAGCCAAGGTTCCAAAAGGAAAATGGAAGGCTAAGTACATTCTAATGAAAATGTAAGCCATAGCCAAGGTTCCAAAATGAACATGAAGGGCCAAGCACATTCTAATGAGAATGTAAGTTACAACCAAGGTTACAAAAGGAACGTGAAGGGCCAAATGCATTCTAATAAAAATGTAAACCATAGCTAAGGTTTCAAAAGGAATATGAGGGGTTAGGCACATTCTAATGAGAATGTAAATCATAGTTAAGGTTCCAAAATGAACATGAAAAGTTAGGTGCATTTTGATAGGAATGTAAGCCATAGCTAGAGTTCAAAAAAAAACATGAAAAACCAAATGCATTTTGATAAAAATGTAAACCATAATTAAGGTTTCGAAAAGAACATGAAGGGTCAAGCACATTTTGACAAAAAAAAAACCCATAACCAAGGCCATGCATGTTTCAAAAAAATGTAAGCCATAACCAAAGTTCCAACAAGAACATGAAGGGCTATATGCATTTCAAAAAAAATGTTTATCATAGTTAAGGAATTGACAAAAACAATATGGGGCCATGTGCATTTCGAAAAGAATCTTTACCAAAACAAATGTCCCAATATTAAGGATTATGATGTTGTTTATGGAAGCACACAAATGTGTGCCTATTATAATATAGATTGGGCTGGGAATATGGATGATCGCAAGTCCACATCAGATTATGTTTTTTTATTGGGAAATGTTGTTATTAAATGAATAACAAAAAATAAACATCTATTGTTATGTCATCAACAAAAGTTGAATATATGGCAACTTCACAAGCAACAAAGCAAACAATATGGCTTTCATCACTTTTTGCGAGCATTGGTGTTCCATAGATGAAACCATTGTCATATATGACAATAATCAAAGTTGTATATTTTTATCAAAAAACCCAGTCTTTCATGCTTGCACAAAGCATATCAAGAATCATCATCATTTGGTGCAAGAAAAGACTAAAAAAGGCTTTGTTAAGTTGGTGTATTGCAACATGGAAAATATCATTGCAAATATTTTGAGAGCAGATTGTTGACGGAATAAAGATGAGAAAAATACTAATTGTGAGTACAAGCTCTCCACCCAACCTTAGGATCACACAAATGTTGTTATAAATAGGGATCCACCCTTGAACTCTTGTTTAATCTAAATAGGAGGTGAACACCCCAAACAAATATTATCTACCTTAGAAGGCACATAAGCAAGGCCATCATCTCATGCATTGAGATATTTCACACTAAATTTAATTAAAGACTAGTGGTAACTCGTGCCTGCAAGGCATGGCACGGCACTGAAGCAGCGATGACCCCTGATGACGACCCCTGAAACCCTAAAGCTCAATGACATTCTGCCATTTCAGAAAGTCATGACTATGGGAAATTCCTCGTCAAAATTATTATGTCAGTTATTTCTTGGAATGGCCCGTTCCGCCACGTAGGAAAGAAAGTACGTTCCCATCGTACCCAATAGGGCACGAATGCATGCTTTCCCATCACTGTATGAAAGAGGGAGAAGAGACGTAAGCGGGAGAGGAGAGCAAGAAGAAAACGTTTGCACTGCAAGAAGACCACCCAGACGGCCCACAGTTGGACTCTATCATATGGGTCTTGTTCACACTTCTGCCAGGTCCATCAGCTGTCAATTGAATATAGCCCTGTCACTGACTGACAGACTTGCTGAATTAATATATTAGATATTTAAGTAAACTTACTTAACATATCTCATAGTCCCAAAAGTATGTGGATGTAACACAAATATTTCAAATAACTATAACTTGATAAAAGCAATTTAAGTAACTTAGTAAGAAGTTGATATCCAACGCCCACATTCAACGAACTATCAAGTTATGTCAATTTCCAACACAGAGTGGGGGAAATTTTTCTTTTAGAAAAGAATTATAGGTAGGTACAGGTGAGGGGGAAAAGAAGTTCAAACCATCAACCTGTGGTAACCAGCTTGGTTAAGACAGGGATGAAAAAGTGAAATTCATCAGTGCACCATCCATCCGAGTTGGTGCACCCTGGGGGGGGGTGCTGGATCACTCTGGCCCACTTTTGTTGGGCCCTGCCCCCACGAGGACAGGGACTATCTATCGCATTGGATCCAACTTTTGGAAGTTTTACTTTGTTAGAACCGGTTTCACATTAGATGAACCGGTTTCATTAGTGAAAGTGTTTAGACTGTTTACAAAAATGCTACCACAAGGGGCAACTTAGGAAGTGCCTAGGTCTGTCATAGATGTGGCTATTTACATTATTTTTTATTTCAAAAAATGGCGGAAATAAATCCCTATAAAATCCCCAAACATATATCTCAGTGTTTTTTTATGTCCCCATTTTCTGAATTTTTATTTTTTTTGGGCCAAGTTGCGAAATTTCTCCAAATTCCTTGAGTAGGTCCACTGGCGAGGATCCCATTTAATCTTATACTAGTGTGGGCCCCGTGCCTAATGCACAGGTGTGTGCCACCTAGGATGCCACGTAGGTGCTTCAGTTACCCACTTACCTTGGGGTTAGACCCCTCTGTGGAGTCCAGCAAAATCTGGCATG
>Ga0116229_10005374_pt1 | contig 20937 bp, 28 predicted proteins | sample S1TSphgellanicum_3_FD_87313 | JGI IMG/M metagenome (GOLD analysis project Ga0116229, IMG submission 87313) | Host-associated microbial communities from peat moss isolated from Minnesota, USA - S1T2_Fc - Sphagnum magellanicum MG | ecosystem: Host-associated > Plants > Peat moss > Unclassified...
AGCACACCCATGTTCAAGGTAATCAACAAAATTTACAATTAATTAGGTACATGGTAAATGTTCAGAAATTGATTCATTATTTTGGACTGATAAATGTAACAATCTAATGAATTGCCCACTCTCTCCATGTTTGGTATTGAGAGGGAAACAACATCAACAAGGAATTGGTCTAGAGTATTAAGGAGGCTAGCATAAAATAATTGTCCACACCCATTCCATTCTTATTATACAATATAAAGGAAAAGGAAGTCAATAGGTCTAGACATAGTTTTGTATGCCTTGACTAAGATTTATTCTCTTGATTTATCTAGAGAGTATATGATTTTAAATCATTAATGACATTATGATATTACCTTGTGCACTTAGAAATGAATCGTCCAAGCCTAACTACCTCATTCCTTTCTTCTATTGACCTAAGTGAAGTGGATATGAAAAGGCACATCAACTTGACCATTATTTTCATTGTTTCAACTATTTTTCAAATACGTTTTCAAAACCTCCATCTCATTCACATAAAAATTTCCTTTTCAAAGTGACATTAAATATAATTTTTCACACTTAAAAAAATAATCATTAAAAAAAAATTAATGATTTTTTATATTTATGAAATTGATAAATCTTCACATTCTTTACCATTATTCTTACATCTTTCTCACATACACTTCAAAAATTTCCCTTTCAAATTGCAGCCCCATATACCTTTTTCATTTAAAAAATGATCATAAAATATATATTTTAAGAATTAATTAAACTTTACCTTTACCTTCAAATGATTTTCAAATTTTTTGAATTGATTAAATACTAATTTACATTTTTCATTTATGTTTACATTTAAAATGATAATATCTTCGCATTTATTCAACTATTTCTCCTTAAACACTTTAGTAACACTACTATTTAATTACAAAATTTTCAAACATAACACTACATAACCTTGGATTAATCTAGAACTTTTTTCCATGGTCACAAGGTTTTAGTAGATGTTTTTTTTTTGCATCCAATCTTGCCTAGACACCTTCATGCCTTTTTTGTATGTCTATTTATTTCTATGTAGGATTTGAAAACTCATGACTAGTTATCAATATTGTAGACTATTCAAACAATGGTTTGGTTGCACCCCATGACTCCATCCTATTAATGCAATTGTTGTTGATCATTTTTTGGCATTTTTTTTAAAAATCTTGCCTTGCTAAATCACAATAATTATTGTGGCTTGGGATCTTGCTCCATCCCAAAAAAATTCATAATACCAAAATCATGCATTCAATCTTGGAAATCCTTGGCATAGGTGCATTACAAGTTCTTGGATCACAATGATGATTTATCATTTTTTTCAGAACACATTCTCACTATTTGACATTAAGTAAGTCCAAAAAATTTGAAATTACCATTGGAAAGACAAATAGGATCCAATAGTCATTTATTAAAATTAAAATTGTTCAAAATCAATTGATGTTGAGTACTTTATAGAGAATGTTTAAATCATATGTACTTAGAATTATACTTCTGACATGAAATGTTGTGTGTCAGAGAGAGAGAGAAAAGTTTGATAACAAGTCCTTTTCCATTCCTTATACAATATTTATCTCGAACTTGTCAATATAAAAAATTGGTTAATATGATCTACCAAAAGGTTCAAATGGTACAAACTTATATGTCCTTAAATCAACCAAATACAATTCTAACATTTTTTATATTTCATTAAATTGTTTTTACAATAACTACAATTTTGATAATTCATGGTAATGCCTTTGAAGCCGGGTGTTCCTGAAATAAGTGCCCTTTAGTTCCACCTTAGCCAAGCACTTATTTCAGGAACACCTTGCTCTTCAGTCATTGTTAAATAAATAAGCCATTGTAAAGCTTCAAAACATAAGGACCAATGTTTTGAAACAAAAAAAAAAAAGGTGTTTAACATATTCGTACAAATTCTATAGATTTTTTCATCAATATAAAAAGTTCAATAATAAACAATCATTTACTTGTGGAATATTTTGAACTACTATGAGAAAAAGGTTTATTAACGTTTTTGAATTTGTTTTCTAGAACTCGTGAAGATCCATAAAAATGGTTTGAAAAAACCCAACTTCTCAAAAAAAAAGTTCAATGTGTCTCATGACACAAAAAATGGTTTCTCACATTGAAGTCTTGAATTACAAAAAATACCAACATATAACCAAATCCATCACCTTTTGAAATATGAATAATTATGTGATTTTGCTAAATTGAAGGGCATTATATGAAATTTAGCATGTTCAAGTGACTACAATCTTGGGATGGACAACATTCCAAGATAAATATAATTTCCAAAATGCACAATAACCTACATTTGAGACAACCCAATACCCAAATGTTTTTGCAATTTTAAAAAAAAAAAAGAAAAAGTCAATTTTCGTGAGTGCCAACTTTGAAATGATTTGGACTATTAAGATTTATCCTAGGGTTTAGGGTTTACACAAGGTGCAAACCGAAGATTATTGAGCTTGCAATGGTCAATAGGTAGTAAAAAAAATGTTTTATATAAAAAACATGTCGACTTTTGCACCCAATGAAATTGTTTGTGACATTCACCAAGTAGACAAAAGAATAGATATTTGTTTAGCATTTAGGGTTTAAGATTTATATGTGCTCTCCTATATAATCATGTGAACAATGATGCATCCCATGATCATTGACCCCAATTGCACCTATGTGTGTGTATTAATCTTGGGTTTAAAACTTACAAGAGCACAATTATGTAGAATTAGTGTCATGACATACTAAATGCCTAAAACAACAAAAAAAAGAACAAAAACTTATCTTATTAAAGTGATAGTAGTTGCATGGGTTTCTACCATACCATATAACCATGGCCAAATATACAAAGCTCTTAGTGCGTTGTGTATGAAGCCCAATGTCCATCACCTAACCTTAGTAACAATTTTCCATCAATACATGTTGCATATTTGCCACTATACTCACAACAAAACATCATCGAATTGTTATTATGTTAAGTACACAATGGCTAACAAACATATGCAATAACCACGAATTGAACACTCTACAAGTGTCTTCAATTTAATTCAACAGTTATCAAATGTAAACTCCCCATGAATTGTTAGTTACCTAGTCCTTATTACTACTGAAAATTACCAAGTTGGTACACCATAGTTTTATCCTTTTATAAGTTATTGAAAAATGATCAAACTCATGACGAATCACACAACAAAATGGGAATTTTTTCTTCTTTTGGCAAAATTCTGAAATTCTTTTATAAACCCACTAAAGCACATAAACAATGGAACAATTCATTTGAAACACAACAAGGAATTACACTTGCACACATACAAAAACTATCAAAAGTTAATGATAGAATCTGAAATTATTCAAGGAGTTATGTAACAATTTGGCCCAAATTGTGAGGCCAAGGCTGCAATTGCTTAATAGGGGCAAGGGAGAGATCCCATTACAAGTTCCAAAATTTCCTTCTTAATGTCATCACCCCACTCAAAAAAATGGTCAAAGAAGACACAAGGTTGGCTAGAATGTGTGAGAATGTAAGCATAGCCCTAGAGGAAAATCAAAGGTTGCCAAAAACAAGGTCAGGAAATATTACACCATGGCACAACACCACATTGTTTTTTCTTCTCCCCCCCATGACAATAATTTGAAGGGGATGTCTAATATAGAACAAGAGGAACCACAAAAGAAAAGTTAAAATGAAGTTTATGGAAGCCTTCAAAAAATCATGAGAAGAAAAGAAAATACCTACATAATATGCTCACAAGGAAAAGGCTAGTGTGCTTATAAACCACCCACCCATCAAACCCACAAAGTTAATCATCTTTTCTTTTTATTCCCTCCCTAGTGCTCAAGGAATGATGCATATTTCTCCTTCTCCAATTTTTGTCAATAATGCAATGGAAGGATTTATGAATAAATTTCAATATCAATATGCATGTTTGATGTTTTACTTGGGTTGATATAGTATCATGGTTGTCTATGAAGGTGACTACTCTCAAAGGACACACACACATCAACCCAAGAGGTCTCCTTGAGCATCTCGTTGCCACCATTCACCTTTTGCATAGGCTTTCTATCATGCAACTCCCCATATTGTCACATAAATTTGACATTTGTAGGTCCATACTGGCAAAACAACCATCACACTTAATGACAAAACTTCCCAAGCACATCATTTCAGTTACATGTTTCTTTTAATATGATAATGAAGCTAGATGATTAGCAACACTAATAAGCAAAAGGTTTCCTCCTCCTTTTGGGTTCCATTACCAAACAATGTAATTTTAAACATTCAATCCAATTGATGATAGTTTTGATGTTTATTACCAAATAATAATGATTGTGAAAAAAATTTGTGTTTCCAACAAATGGTATAAGCCTAAATTGTTTACTTGTAAAATTGTTTTGGTGGTGAAATCAAAGGCACATGAAACAATTCAAGTTTCATCAATCCAGTCAACCATTCACTCTCAATGCAAATCTATGTTGATGCCTAACCATTACACAACTCATTCATCAACCACATAAACAAACAAGAGAGTTTCATGTTCCTCATAAGTCAATACATTTTTTAATTTGTCTTAATTTTACTTATTTGAACAGAAGATGCAATGCTTGACAATGCACTAGAAAACTCCCACACAACTTCTTCTTGTGTTTTTGCATTTTGCATAATTACATCCTTCAACTACCAAAAGTTATCAAATAAATCAATATCAATAACAGTGACCTTGATCACAATCCAAAACATACATTGGGCCCACATATTTACAGACCAATATTCCCCAATTGCCAGCCTAGGTTTTGATGTTTTTATATACGCCTTCACAAATTTGGCACTATATTTTCAAGAGGGGAAAATAGGATATTGTATATATATTAGCAAATTTTTCAAAGCTTTGTTACAAAAAAGGCATTGTTATTTTTGCAACACAAGTACTATGACCCAAAAAGAAACATGTACACACACAAACATACACCCACTTTTTAAAGCATAATGCCCATTTCCTCACCCCCTTGCATAGTCAAAACAAAAACAAATGAAACCAACTTCAATGTGCACCCAAAGTAGCCAGTTTTTTAAATCATTTGCAACAACCTTGCTTGTATGATCTATGTTGGGTACTCATTCAAAAATAGCTCATGTACTTGCATGACCCTTTGCCATGCCAAACCCACAACATCAACAAGCAACAACTCAGCATAATGTTGTTATCATTGTTGCCTTTGAATAAGTTCTTTACATGTTTCTATTAAGAAAATTCATTCAACAAGAAATTGGCACTTATTATGAATCTTTTGTTAGAAAAGATTTCAATCTCAAGGGGAAAGGAGTGTGTGTGGGAGGCACAAGTAACAACATGTTCACCCCAAGGCATGGGCATTCCATCATAGTGATTGTAGAGGTCACCAATGCCATGGGTGCTCCCAATGCGATGGTTGATTACAATATCAGCTATGGGTCGTAGCTTGTTTTTCTTCATGTCTTTTAGTAAGCTTTGTAGTTCTCCTTCACTATCATAAGCTGAATTCAAGTTGTACAAATTATTTGGAAGGTACCTTGCTTAAGTAAAAGAACAAATTTTTTTTATTAAACATGAAACACCTAAAAAAATATTTGAATGAATTTGAAAGACATTTAATGTTGATCTTATTTTCAAATTGGTTTCAATAAATGTTTTTTATTAGGGTACACAAAAAAATTTACAAAAGACTGTCTAGATAAGCAAGAATAAAACATGTAAAATTCCTATGGTTGAAAACTCTAGGTTTAGGGTTTGCAAGGAATTTTTTTTTACATCAAGATCTAACCTTGTGGGGCTAGTGATTCATAGATCAAAAGGAGCCACATGATGGTGAAGTCCCATGCAACAATTTGTTGCACTTTCTATTTCAATGTTTGCCACCATTGCTTCTTATGTGACTCCCAATTAAACCCTTAATTTATTTATGTATCCATAATGATCACACTTAGTTACATGCAACCAAACTTTGGGTCTCTATCATTTGGGGTGTTGGCATCCCTCAAACAAGACCCAAATTTATTTATGAAAAAAAATAATTTATATTTATCCTTCATTTGTTGTAGAGAGACTCAAAAAATAACCTCAGCTATGAAATTAAAATATGTTCTTCATCAAAAGAAAGGAACCCATAGTTATCTACAAATTTATAAATCCACAAAAAAAAAATCCATTACAGATCTACACTTTGCAAGCTCTAAAAATTTACCACATTCTATATCATGGTAAATTTCCAACAAAGAACTAGAAATCAATCGTTTGTTTTTAAAAAATGTTCAAACCAAGTTGGGGTTTTAAGGATCACATAGCTGAATGAATATCTCCTTACCCTTTCGAATAAGATCCTCATCTACCCATAAGAAAGAAACTCAATGCCCCCATTTTCCATGTCAAATAACATAATGTAGCATAAACCCAAAAACAAAAAACAAAATCCAAATTCAAGGGAAATAAAAACTAAAAACCTCATTTTGAAACTTGAGATTTATTACTAGTATACATAAAAAATGACATTCATTGTTTGGGTTGTGTAGTGAATCTTAACTTCACTATGAAAGAAAAAAACTATGATTTCCAAAATCCACTAATGTTGCCTCTTTTTCAAAAGCCAAGAATTCATGAAAAAGCAACAAGTGTTTTTGCTCAAAATTTGGAGAACAAGTTCCCATCAATGAGGAGAAAATTAGTTTCAAACATTTTGAAAGCACCTTCCTCATTGTCATCAGAGCTCTTTTCCTCATCACATACCTGAATGTCCCGAAGCGAAAAAAAAAATTGAAAAAAATCATAATGATCAACACATTAAAAAAAAACCACCAAGAAAAACCATCATGAAGAAAGGACCAAAGAAAACCAATTTATTGACTATGTAAAAAATGGATTACAATTACAAAGATATAAAATGCATCAACGTCCTCCCCACCCCCCAAAGAAAAAACAACTAGGATTGAAAAAGAGTTTGTTAAACACCCACAATTACTTTTGTGACCACACACACAATTGTTCAACAACATCATAAGCATGAACATAAACAAAACCATGATCCATAACTCGAAAAACTCATACCTCTCCTTCAAGACTATCTAAAGGTTGTGTCTACTCACAAGTTGTCAGCCCCACCCACCCAGCCACCCATGAAGGTTAACCAAATCAGAACTTAAACCAAAAAAACAAAAAAAAAAACAATTAGGTTGCAATTTTGTTCAATGAATGATTTCTTGTAGACACCAAAGTGAGGGAGGATTACTAACTTAATTATGCAAAATTTCCTTCAAACCCATTGCAAAAAACAAAAAAGAGAAAAAAATTCGACATAGAAAATCACTCAAAATTCAGAAGTTTGATTTGATGTGTTATTTTATTAGTGTCGTCTTCCTTTCACAACACTTGAATTATTCTCCCATAATTATATGGACAATCTTTAATTACATTGGTAGTAAAAATAATCCAACAACTCTAACACTCACTTTGATGGGAAATGAAGTTTCTTCTTCCCTCCATTAAGGATTTTTTCTTTGTGATGATATCATCTTTCCACAAATCATGAGCAGGTTCTTTGGCCTTGGCATCTGCACATTTAAGCCTACCTACAATCTCTCCTTTTTCCCTTGCTTTGCCCTCAAATAATAAGAAGACGAGGAGGGTAAAAATGGCACATCCACTTAAGGTATCATGGCCCTTTTTGTTAGGGTAAACATGCCCCCCACCAAACATCACCTGGTGATCGAACAACCCTTTTGTGTAGATCAGCGCCAATCAATGGTCACACTCGTTCCTCCAAGGGTTTTAACACAACCTTATGACCAAACGTCCAATCTTTAAAAAATGTGTTTAATTTTTTTATATTATCCAAACAAAACAAAAATTGTGTGTTGTTATGGGTGTAGGAAAAAACAATAACCAAAAAATTGCCACAATGTTATATATAGTCATGTTCGGGATGGGAAAGGACTAGCACATTATAATGCACATACTTGAAAACAATATTGTGGCAATGTTATTTTTAAGGGTGGGTTGAACTTTTTTTCAAAAAAACAAACCCAAAGAAGCCAAGATAATATTTATGATAGGAGAGACTAACACATTTTTAAAGGTGGGATGGATTTTCTTCACAAAACCAAACCAAGATAAGCAAGAAAAAAAATGAATGTTTGGTTATTAGGGGGTTTAGGCGCACATTAAAAGGCTAATTTCTCATCAATAAATCTTAAACCCTAACCAAGATATAATGCAAAAGGATCAACAAAGGATATGAAGCCTTTTAAAACAACATTCAAAAAGTTAAGGATGCAACTATGTTTAGAAGCAAACACATGGAATTAAACAAAATAACTTTAGCTAGATGGGTAGATCAAGCCTTAGAGCAAGCCTTATAGCAATCAAACACCCAAAATATGGGTTTATAACTATAAGTATATAGGCTTTCAACCCAAAAGCAATGGATGGCAAGACTCAACCGTTAGAGGTTTACATTACAACAAACATGAACAATGTAGGAAGTGAAAAAGATTACACAACATAGGAGGAAGATAAAAATAATCAACAACAGGGGAAGGAATTTGTTGTTGCAGAACTTTTCCATATAGCTAAAACAATTCAACATCCAACATCTAAAAATCTACCTACTTATAGGCCATAAAATGACCAGCATTATTATGTGGATATGTTTAAGAGCCTTACAATGATAAAATAACAACCAAAAAATAATAATGTTATAAACCTAAATAAGGGTAGTTATGAGGATACTCAAAAGTTATTGCAAGAAACCCAATAGTCTCCAAATCTAACCCAGGAATCCATGAAGATGCATAACCTATTATCACTACTTCATTTAATTGCAAGGCATACAAAGGGGAAAAAATTGTTAATCAATTATTCTCAATCACATGTTGTGACTAGTTCTAAATACCTAGATCCTAAAGAGAAATGCAATGGAAAAGGCAATTGCATAGGAAATCAAGGAAGGAAAGTGAAAGGAAAAGGAAGACAAGTGAGCCAAATGAACAACAAAATTGGGTCCTATAGCATATCTAACAATTTTGAAAATTTGTTAAAAAATGTGTTAAAACATAATTCATTATAGCCTAGATTCTTGTAGCTATAATTGAATTGGGTAACCATTTTTCCATGATTTTCAAATAGGTTTGCAAGTAGATCCGTGCAGTTACATGGGTGTGAATTTAGGTTGCATAACATTGGTTCAACAACATGCAAGGTTATAGTCACAATCTAGGTGTAAACATGAGGGCGCCAAGTAGTAAGGCTATTACTTTCCAATGATTTAAGAAAAGGAAAATAATTAATTAACATTAGGATTACGACTAGCAAAAAACTATAATCAGATGCATTGCCACAACTAGCAACAAATAAAACAACTTCAAAAGATAGATCAAAAGTTTGAAAAAAATCAAAAAAATACTGGCAACAATAATTGAGAGAAGATTGAAAAAAGACTAATAATAATAACTAAAAGAGGATTGAAAGAGGAGAAAATACCAGTAGCAATAGAGAGAAGATTGAAAAAACCAACAATAGAAGCTAAAAAAAAAAAAAGGCATTAAGAAAAGAAAGATGACCAATAGTAATAGCTTTAAGAAAAGAGAAGACCACCACTACCAATTAAAAGTGAAGAGAGAAAGGCATCAAGTTCAAAGAGAAAATCAATAGTAACATGTCGTGCAAATACATATCGTCATACAACATACATCGCTAACATACCATACTCACATACACACACAAACACATAACATGGACGAGAGCATACACAAATACATGCGTACCACAACTCGCCCCCCTGGCTAGTGATTAGGTCCCTCTAACTTCCAGGTAGCCCTATACATTTTCTACATGCTATACACCTTTGCTGGTGCACGAATCAAAAGGCCGGGTGCTATGTTGCCCCATCGTTAGTCGCCCATCTGCATCCATACCATGTGAAGATCAAGTCATTTACCCCTCCAAAGTACAATGAGGACAAACCCACCATCCAACGGGAACAACATCCATAGGTGGAGTCATGCACACCATGTGCCAACCCCTAGAACATCTATCACACACCAACATATGGGCTGCTCCACCTTTAAACCCACATAACATACACCTCAAGCCGGCCCATACCACTACCAAACTTGGGTCAACTGTACCATCCACATTTGGGAGGTGACATGGCGCACAATTACGCACATGGTCCTTCCAAATAACACCATCACGACCCTCCAACATGAGAACTCGAGAAGCTAACACCTCTCGCACTCATAAGATAGTGCGGCCTGCCGTTACATCCAATGTTGTTGGTGCAGTCTGTTGCAAATAGACATAGTCCCCCACATGGAACCTACGAATAGATGGTTGATAACTTCCACCCCGGATAATCGCATATCGCAATGTATCCCTGTGTTGAGCAATGGCAAAGTTTTCAAACGTTGTTGGCATAACTTTTCGAAAGAGCTCTACACGTTGAGAACACACCCTCAACCACATCTTTGGGTCATCAAGGTTCACCACCTCACTAGACTCACGACAAATTGTTGTTGGCAAGTCTGGATCTCGACCGTACAATAGAAAATAAGGTGAGAAGGAAGCCAAGGATGCCTGACGACTGAATCGATATCCCATGGCCAACCATGGTGATGGAATATCCCAATCCCCTAGGTGGCCTTTCTGCAAGCCATATTTGTGCAATGCCCTTTTCATCGTTTGTACCACACGATTAGCTAAACCATTTGCCTCTGGATGATCTCGAGACATGGTTCGGTGATCAATCAACGCCTTGTCACACAAGACCTGAAACTCACCCTGAAACTCCATACCTTGATTGGTCAACACTTCAACTGGTGCACCAAAATGACTAAGCACCCTATCAAGGAATGCATACGCTACTCCCTTGCTGGATTTATCAAGGGATGGCACCAACTCAATCCACTTGGAGAAGTACTCCACCATCACTAACACATATTTGTTGTGCCGTACTGTCAATGGTAATGGTCCCGCAAAGTCCAAACTCCAACGATAACCCAACCCCATAATAGGCAAGGGGTGTAACTGTGGTGTAGGGGCATTGAACGATGCCCTCACCCTATCACAAACCATGCAATGTGACACTAATTGTTTCACATCGGTGTGCATACCACGTCAATATTGACCTAGGAGTAAGCTATATGTTTGCTTTACTCGAAAATGCCCCAACTCTTCATGGGCATGCCACACAATACGCCTTCTCTGGTCTGGATGTGGTACAATCCATACCTTACCATCCTCCCACATTCGGAGTATATGTGTCCCCTCCAACTGATACCTTTTAGCTCGTTGGAGAACACGATCTCTCTCCTTAGCACTCACCATGTCTGACACCATACTAGTTCATAAAAACTCTAACACTAACGTATCATCATGAACATCATGGTGACCAATGCTACCATCCCCAACCTCAGGATCTGAAGACTGGCCATCTTGACTAGAGTAAGATGTCACGTGGCCCTCCATACTAGAGTCCACACCCAACAAGCACAAAAGGCTGATGCATGCCAACCTGACACCATCTCCTCATCACCCTCGCCATGCCATCTAGCTCCAGTATTATCTTCCTGGCTAGTGCATGGGTTCTGACTCAACCCATCGGCATCAAAGTTTATAACTCCAGGTTTATGCACCACCTGGAAGTCATACTCCTGTAAGATGAGAACCCACCGTGTAGGCTTTCTTGTAAGTTCATCGGACTCCATCAACCACTTGAGCGGCTGGTGGTTAGTGACAAGGGTAAACTGTGTGCCAAACAAGTAACACATGAAGTGTGCAATAGCCCACACCGCTGCCAAACATTATCCCTCGTAAGAACTATAGCGTGACTCCATTGCATTATTTGAACGACTCGCATAGGCCACCACAAACTCCTTCCCTTCATCATCACATTGTGTCAACACCGCTCCAAATCCCAACATACTCCAATCAGTGTGTAGCTGGAATGGACGCCCCCTAATAGGTCTCCTCAGGATGGGAACTGCAATTAACCTAGCCTTCAGCTCCACAAAAGCTCGCTCCTACTCATCACCCCACTGCCACTCCCGATCCAACAACATGTTCAAAGGCTTTGCCATCGCACTAAAGCCTTTGACATACTTGCGATAATAGTTCGTCAATCCCATGAAAGTGCGAACCCTACTCACATCCATGGGACGCGGAATACGTGCAATAGCCTCCACCTTGGCTTGTTGCACTCCCAAACCACCTGGGTAGATCACATGACCCAAATACTCCACACTCTCCTGGAAGAACTTACACTTCCTAGGATGTAAACGAAGACCATGAGCTTTCAACCGCTCAAACACAATTTGTAGATGAATTTGGTGCTCTTCCACGGTATCATTATATACCACAATATCATCAATATAACACCGGACAAAATCCAACCCTGCTAAGATCCTATCCATCACACATTGAAACTCGACAGGTGCGTTTTTCAACCCAAAGGGTAAGAACTTCCATTGATACAAACAATCCTTGCTGTGAGAGTTGACGCCCCAAAATGTGATCTTGGCCTTGTCCTCCTCTCGAATCGACAACTGATGGTACCCTGTTCGAATATCAAGTGTACTAAAAACCCTTGCATGTCCCATAACATTAAAGATCTCTTCAAGTGTAGGCATCATGGCATACTTATCAAACTTAGTCAGCCGATTGATAGGACGGTAGTCTCCACACATCTGCCTATCTATGTAGTTGCCATGTACATCCTTTTTGGCAAGCATGATAGTGGCTGATACATACTCACCATGCGACAACTCCACTAATCTAGCCTCCAATAGATCCAACGTCCGACTCTGAATCAAGTCCCTTTCCATATCACTGTATCTATAAGGACGACGGAAGATTGGCCTGTCACTAGCTAACTCAATCCGTATACTAGGTCCAATCAAAGCACCCAACTCCTTCATATTAAAGGCAAAACAACTCATGTACGCTCTTCGAAATTGCATCAATTGTCACCTTTCTCCTCCTGTTAGTTTGGGCCTCATCAAAGGCTCCCAAGTCTCCTTGGTAAACACACTAGAGGAAGAGGACGATGCCATGGGTTGCTACGCAAAAACCTTGGGAGAAGCCACACGCTCCTCCAAGTCACCCAATGGACCACCATTGGAGCAACAAACTCCTCCAACAGCATGGGCCACAACCTTCACATGCTCTCCCAACACATCCCATGTACTCCAAGGATGAAAAGTATAACTCTCCTCGCCCCCAGTCGATGCCTCTACCGTCACAGTGGACAGTGAGCTCACAAGAGGTGTAACTACTCCAAATGTGGCTTTGAGCTGACGCTACTCAGCCATACCAAGGCTATCAATCCAAGTCAAACAATTCAGGTCCATAGCTTGACCCAACATTTGTCGACATGAAGCTTCGAAAATAAAAGGGACAAATGTCATTCCTGTAGGAAACCCCATTGCACGCTCTTTCTCATCGACGTTGGGTTCCACCAATTGTTGCAAACAAATATCCCATACAAGCCTGGGATCACCCTCTCTATAGGCATGTGATGCTGGAAAACTGACAAATGTGGGTAACACCATCCTAGGTGTCCCATTCGGTTCACCACTGCCATGGGTGACCTATCAACAACTTTCACCACCTAAAAACGTCGCCCAATATCTAAGATATCATCCACTATGAGGTGAGAAGATCGTGGTATTGTCTCATATGCCCGTCTCAACACCTCCCTCGGCAACAAGTTCATCCACCACAATCGAGGACAATGAGCACGCGAGCCAACCCTCGTTGCATCCAATAAAACCGCTGGTCCAATCCAAGACTGGATTTGGTATACATTTGCCATCACATGAGACCTAGTATCACCCAACAAAGGTACATTCTCCAGAATGTATGTGGGAACACGTGCCTGATGTGTCTGAGGATGGCGTAACACCCGCAACATCTCCCAAAACATACGACATTGAGGGTCACGTAATCTCTCACCACGACCAGCCCGAATATGACCCTAGCATGGCCATCCAACAATCACCAAATTAATAGGACCAACTTTCGCAAGGTCTTGCGCCCCCAGTAATGCAATGTCTGATGGCAAAGCCCACTGATATCCTCGAATAGCCGACCTTGACAACAACTCAGGGTATCGCCGCATCAATAATGCAAGATGGCATGATGAAACCCTCTTTGCGGTCTCATCTCTCTCCATGTAAAGGTACTTCCGAACTAGAATACCCGCTTGAAGCACTTTTGCCAAACTAGTGCTGATCCCACCAAATAGATCCAACACGCAAATACCCTCAGAAAGATATTCCCACGCAATGGGTGTAGTATCCAATGGAGATAACCCAACAAGACCAGAAATAGGAGTCTGTTGTGGAACCTCCTCCTCCTTCACAAGCACAAAAGCCTCACGCCAAGCCTGTGATACCAAACGATTAGCATCCTGCCGTAACGCCCCATTCGAACGCCAAAATGGAACATCCAATGAAAAGGACACTGTTGCAACAAAGCTAGAAACCTCCTTTATATCCTCGTAGACCGAAGTGTCAATGGCTAAAATGTTGCCCTCCAACAAGTCACATGGCCAAATGACCACTCCACTAAAACCAACAACTAATGCCAACACCTCTGGGGGAGACCTTCCTGGTCGAACCCCATAAATAAATCTCGCAAGCACCTGGTTCATTCGTCCATCCCTAGATTACCAACCAGGTCGATAAGTCACTATCTCTATCCAATAATCCATCTGAAAACCCATTGGATACAACACGACACCTCCAACTAGTACATCATACGACTCAATTGCTATAACAATAGTAGTCACTCCCAACCTAGAGCTATTAGTCACATGATCTGGTTTCATTTGCACCGACAATCTCTCACGTGTCATGAAGTTAGACCTATCACTAGCTCCACCAAGTGATGTCTAAATTTGGAATGGGCACAGTTCAAGCTCTAACCTCCGAATACCTAAACCAATACATGTTGCCTTCCCCAACATCAAGGGCTAGGCACCAAAATTCAACAAAACCCAATCTGGTCTATACACTTGGCCCATAGGACTCACCAACCAGAAAATACCACTCCGATTATCCAACATACATACACCATGTGTAAGCCTCTCATGATTAATGGCTGGTCGAGCTGGTAATGCATCCATTTTAGCCGTCGCCACCTGCCAAGGACTATCCACACCTGATACCACGGGTTGCTCCACAACAACATCCCCCGCCACAAGTTGCCCCACATCAACACCCTCACACACCTCAGCATTTGTAGTAACAACACTCCCACGTTCACACAATGTGGTTGCTAGTCGAAATACATGAGTTAAGTCAACTCCTGACACCATCAAATCATTAGCCGAAAATGTTGGGGATCCCAACACCGAAGTCACCATCCACGACACTACACTCGATGATACATTCGTGTCCACTACACATGATGTTGATGCCGTTGGCCCCACTATTGGCTCAATAGGCGATGTAGGAACCATGGAAGGAGTCCTAACCACTTTAGACAACAAGAATGATTGGGGAAGCCTAACCTGTTTACCAGCTTCACCCCTCTGTGGATCCAACTCCAAAGTTGCCCCACGTGGCTCCAAGGCTCGAATGACGCCTCTCGTCATTGCAACGGTCGCGTTAGTTAATGCTACACTAGCCATATAAAAGATATCATCTCCCCCATAAGATGTGGGAGCTTTGCCTTTTGAATGTGATTGATGCTGGAAACTTGCCATAGTAGCAAGCCTTTACTCCAACTGCTCAATCTTAGCAGCCATAGCTGCCTCTGTTGTAGGGGGAGGAGTGATCATGGGAGGTGCCCTAACCATTGGTGTACGTCTACCACCCCCACCACCTCTACCAACACGACCTCTTTGAGCTGTTCCACCACAACCTCCAGCACAACCTAATTTCAATTCTGGGTAAAGGTTAAAACAACGCTCACGAGGGTGGTCGACCCGACCACAGTTATCACATTGAACTTGTGCCAACTAAGATCCATCAGCCAAAGTCCGTCCACCACTCTCCTATGGACAATCCCTCCGAATATGAGCACCACCACATGTCCAACAAGACTGTCCCTGCTGTTGACTAGCGAATGAAGGCAACGGTCTTTGTGCACCTGTCCCTCTAGAACCTGACTGAGGTCGTGCCTGACCTTCACGACTCCCACCTCCACCAATACGAGGTTGTGAGTTGGACTGTTGTCCACAAGAAGTAGTAACTATATCCCTATTGAATCTAGATGTCACCACCCTCTCCTCCACCATGTTAAGCTCTATCTTCTTAGACAAAACAAACGCATGGGCCAATGTGGGAGAATCGTCATTCATGAAAATCACATTGCGTGCTCTCCGTCGCAACTCCTTGTCCAGGATCCCATACCAAAATTAGACTACCTGAGCCTCCGTCACCCCCTGGGTAACTACATTCAACCGTCGCATCTGAGTGTATGTCACGCAAAGACTCTCATTAGTCTTCCGCTCAAATTCCTAAAGACTCTTCAATTTCTCCATCTTCACCCCCTGGTAGTTCTTCTTCAGCCTCAAAAAGAACTTCGTGATAGGGTTAAACAGAGGTGGGGGAACAACTTGTGTGCTCTTATTAAGAGTAGATGGTGTAGTAGTATCACCACTAGCAACACCACCGTGAGTAATAAATACATAGGATGGAGACCAGTGATGCCTCCACTCCCCAATCTCAGTAACATGATCTTTCCAAAACTCATGATAATCATCCATCAAAGGACCTTCCAAGTGCTGAAACAATCCCTTCCATGCCAAGAAGGGTGAGAATAATCTGGCATTATGTAACATTTGCATATCACACCAAGAATCAAACTCCTGAATGAAGTCCTCCAACTCGATGGTGCCCACTGCACTTGAGTAACGTCGGGGGCCCTTCATGGCCCTAGAACCCCCGTCCATATCCCAAATCAATAGGGCCACAATATTAGATTTTAATATGGAAGACTTGTTATTCACGATAACCTCATCCTCCTCAATAACCAATGATGTGGATGAAGGTAGTCGATAGCTCAACCCACTACGTGTAACTCCACCATCTCCACCATGGTCCCCCACAAGACCACCAAAGTTCTTCGTGATGACCCAATCACCAAACCCAGTACCCAAATTGAATCACCACTAAGTACTGTCGACCTCGTGCCCAATTTGCTACCAGAAACGAGTACTCAACTCAACCACCTAGCTGAGTAGTGGCTCAACTCATCCAACTGGCCCACCACCACAAGTTGTAAAATGTGCTCCCCACTAACCAAAAGCTCAATTTCCAGCAAAATCCCTAATTTGCCATAGCCAAAAGTTGCAAAATTGGGCTGCAAGCATTTAAACAACCATATCTCCACCGTTCCTACACCAAATGCCAATCTGTTTCGACTAGAATGTAGAGGACAACTAGATCTTCTTTCCCTCCAAAATTCAACTGAAAAAAAGGTTTGTGTGCTGAAATATGACCTATGAAAGATCGTTGAAAAAAAAACCTGGGCACAAATCTACACAAATTTGAAATCTTTCAAAGGTCAATACTCCCAATTGGTTATACCAAAAAAAATCCCAAATAATTCCTAGATGTAATTCAGCCCTCCAGCAACAATTTCACAAAATTGCAGCACCTGATCTTCCCTAGTTATTTAGCTAAAAATCCGATAGCGCTTCCACATTAGGTGTGCATAAACCAGAAAAAACCATCATCACAAAAACAAACATAACGCATAATCCGCTCAATGAAAGCACAATTTGTCTTTGCCAGATCATAGATCGGCTCTCTAGCTACACTCCTACCAATTTTCAGCAACTTTTTTAAAGGAAATTTCCACTTATCTGAGAAATTAACGTCACTGGTGAACCATTAGTAAAAACTGTCAAACCCTAAACTAGCAACTTCAAATGATCATAACTTTTGATCCGTTCAACGAAATCCAACATTCTTTGGTGCATTGGAAAGCTCTCGCCAAGGCCCTTTTGACACCACCCACTCCCAATTCGACCACACAACCAGAGAGCGAAATCATAAAATTCCCACGGTTTAACTACTCCCAAAAAAAATAGAGTTCTTTGAGTGAAAATGACACGAGAAGGATCTACTATCATAAAACTCGTGATGCAAACACATACAGTCAAACCAAGCCCACTCCACTCAGAAAATCTAGGCCGATGCTAACGGGACACCATAGCTCGAAGCTCCACTAATTCCAACTACTCCCAACGTTCTAGGCTCAACTCAAAGAACTATGTTCTTTGAGCCCTTTCTCACATTTTATACCCCCACTCACAACATGAAGGTGGGTCCTACCAAAAAATCCACTCTTCTCTAACCCTAAACCTAGAAACCCTAAGTAGGCACTACTCGCTACCATAGCACACTATAGGTTATAGCTAACACACATATGGTCATGACAAACATCTCCCAAAAAAAAAGGTGTGGAGCTCAAAGAAAGGACCACCAACATCCTAGAAAGATGAGAAGACTAGCAACAACAATTGAGAGAGAAGAAGGAGAAGCATTGAGCTTGGAGTAGGGACAAGTAACAATAGTAGAAAGAGAGGTGTCGAGCTTGAAGAGAAAACTAACAACAATTGTGAGAGAAGAAAGAAATGTCGAAAGCTAAAAGGACAATAGTAGTGTCAAGAAAAGCATCAAGAATGGCAACAACTAAAAGAAAGGAAAAAGAAGCATGGAGAACAATGTAAAAAACAACAACTAAAAGAAAGGAAATATAGATTTGAAAATTCACAACAAGGGACTACCATTGTCATGAGACTATTCACAACATGAAACCATTAGGAGGATCAACCTATTATTCACAACACAAAAATGCCAAAAGTTCAAGAGTTCACAACACGAGCTATAGGATCAACCTATTATTCAGAACACAAAAATGCCAAAAGTTCAAGAGTTCACAACATGAGCTATAGGATCAACCTATTATTCACAACACAAAAATGCCAAAAGTTCAAGAGTTCACAACACGAGCTATAGGATCAAGATTGAAACACATCAAGGTAGTGATCAAAAGCTTTTCAAAGGAAATGAAAAGGAGAAAGAAGATTGAATTCAAAGGAGGATGGAATCAGGAGCTCACAATGCAAGGAAGGTGGATGCATGGAATGTGGTGAGGGTGACAAAAAACCTATGCCCATAATCATTTGGAATAAAAGTGGCATATTTGGTGAAGGGGACATTGTTTACCCATTACCATGCATCAAATTAGAGGCCCTACATGTTGCATGCAATTTGAACCTTATGTTCAAAAGTGAACGCTTATTTTGAGGATGTTGATCATTTAGATCTTCATTTAGTTCAATATGGGAGTAGGTAATGTTCATTAATGCCCATGGTACATCGTGGGTTGCCATGTGTACAATCCATTTTTTAAAACATTTTTTACTCCCCAAACTTTGAAGGAATGTATCTTCTTCATCTTTGACCCATTTTGAACAATTTTAACAACATGGGTGCGTTTTCTAGCCATCTATATATATTTTCAAGGCATAAGTGGGAAAAAGGCATATTGAGTGAAGGGGAGGTTATTGAAACAATAAATGTTCAATCACCAACCTATTTATCATACCTATCTCTGATTTCATCACATTTCTTAAAATCTCAAGTCAAACATTTGTGAAAACATGTTCTAGATGTATAATACTAGTAGGATAAAACATTCCAACACTAAACATGTACTTTTCACTACACATTTTCCAATACTTTTTTCATTTTAAAACCAAATTGAAAGATTTTTGTGTCATTGGACGCCTTAATGAAGGAGCTACAAATGTTTTTGAATGTCAAAAGTAAAAGAGCAATGCCAAAAACATAAAAAGATGATGAGTAATGGTTTATTTCAATTTTTTTGAAAACATAGTTGTCTAAACCCCTTTCTAGTTCTAGCCCCATATCTTCCTTATTTTTAGTCCATTTTGATTAATTAAAAACCTAATGGGTGTGTCCAATGAAAGATTTACAAAATTTCTTTGTATTCCAAAGGCAAAGATGCCATGATCAAAAACTTTAAACTTGAAATCCTAATCTATTTTAATTCACCCATCATCATATATTGAACATTAAACCCCTTATGCCAAACACCCCATATATTCCCCATTCTTTTATTAAAATCAACAATTTTTACAACATTGGAAGTGTTATGCGAAAGGCAATAAATTTCCTTTGAACTTCAAAAATAAAATAACAATGTGTGAGGATTCAACCTCATTTGAGTTCTTAAATGTTTGTTTTGCCGACCTATCTACCATAGGTGAAATAGGTTCCAAAATTAGGGGAGGCCATCCAAAGCGTGCCTCATTCCTTAATGTAAAGTATGGAAATGACTATCTTTTTATTTCTTTATTACTTTGAAGGATCTTCCCCAAAAGAAAAACTTTAGGGCCTTATGCAAAGGGGGGATCTTCCTATTCTTATATGTTCCCATCTTCCCATAGACAGATAGTCATTTTTGTGTGTGGAAGTTCATATATTCATGGGTTCACTTGAGGTTTGAAAATGTCCTTAAGCTCACATCTTCAAGTGGGAGGAGGTTCCTATATTCATGGGTTCACCTAAGGTTCAAGAACACCTTCGGGCTCACATCTTCAAGTGGCCTTCCTTTGGGAAAACCATTCTTGCAAAAGCTTCCCTTACAACAAAAGGTTTTTCATTTGAATGGCCAAATCTTATATATTAATTCACTACATCCATCAATTTGTCTGACGAGGGTTTTAGGGGGTGGGGGAGGGAGAGGCCGGTGAAGCAGCGAGCGACCAGTGTTAATCTGTGACGGGGGTTGGACCACCACGGTTTCCGTGTACAAACCGTCTCCACAAAGCATTGCAGCCGTCCGAAGGGTAAAAATGACGGTCGGATCGCATCCCTTTCCCACCGCACCAGAGGCGGATATAAAAACCTTCCCC
>Ga0116229_10005377_pt1 | contig 20928 bp, 12 predicted proteins | sample S1TSphgellanicum_3_FD_87313 | JGI IMG/M metagenome (GOLD analysis project Ga0116229, IMG submission 87313) | Host-associated microbial communities from peat moss isolated from Minnesota, USA - S1T2_Fc - Sphagnum magellanicum MG | ecosystem: Host-associated > Plants > Peat moss > Unclassified...
CAAACTCAGGAGAGATTTTGACGCAACAACAACAACAACAACTCCCCCACGCATGCACGCAAACTCGCCGCCTTACGCTTCAACCCATGCCAGGAAGGAAGCAAGGAAGCAAGAACAAGACCCTCAACACACACTGTCGCCATAGACATATTACAAACTAATTTGCTGAACAAAAGTGTGATTAGAGCAGCAAATTCTAATCCAAATCCCTTCCCACACACACATTACCTTAATTCCAACTTTCCATGCAAATCAATATAATCCGTCCTGGGGAAGAATCTTACCCCCACCCCCCCCCCCATCACGTAAGGAGTAAAGAATAAACACCAGTGTTGGCCGAGTATCCGTCTGGGCGTGTAAGAACCTCCGGATAAGGATCCGGATACAAATACCCATACCCAGAACCCAATCCAGCAATTTGAAGCCAGATGTAAACCCGAACCGGAGATCCACATAGTTCCAAGATTCGTCTTTAGACACTTGTCTAGGAACTGGGCAAAAGAATCCCTAAACCCAAAATTTGTCACTTGACAATGTGATTGATGATGATTGACAATGTGATTGTTGTGTGTCAAGTTCCGGATCTTGTTAGGGTTGAGTTGAGCTTTCAAGGTTTCCTCATCCTGTCATGTTGAGACTTAAGTTGTTTCTTTCTGTTGTCAAGTTCCGGATCTTGTTAGGGTTGAGTTGAGCTTTCAAGGTTTCCTCATCCTGTCATGTTGAGACTTAAGTTGTTTCTTTTTGTCCTCATCAAAGCTTTGCCCTCTTTAATGCTTGAGCTTGACTTTATGTTTTATGGCGGCCTTTCTTCTTTCTTGGGATATTTGGCAATTTTGACAATTTCAAGTATTCTCCCATCCCTTTCCCTTCTTTTTTTGTTCTTTTTTCTTTGCTTGTGTTGCTTGTAGGTTTTTCTTCTTCTCATTGCTTGCTGCAAGTTTTTATTTTCTCATTTTTGCAGCGAATCTCCATGATAGTGTGCTTGCTTGGGTTTGTGGTAGCTTTTCAACATTCATGGTAATGCTCATGCTCAAGTTTGTGGTAGATTTTCAACCCTTGCACCTACTCAGGTTTGTGGTAGACCTCCAACACTCACGACAATGTTTAGGCTAAGGTTTGTGGTAAATCTTCAACACGCACAACAATTTTTTTCATAAGGTAAGGTTTCTCACTTTTATTTATTATTTTTCACAAGCCAATGTTCTTGCTTCATCATCTAGTCTATGTTTTATTGCATTGTCGACATTGTTGTTACATCATCTAATTTAGTTGTTGTTGCATCATCAATGTTGTTGCTATGTCATCTAGTCTACGTTATTGTTGCATTGTGTTCAAGTTTGTAATAAATCTACAACAAGAAACAATTTCAATTTCTAAATGTTATGTTTCCTCCCTTGCCATTTTCCTTTTTTGTTGTCAATGTGTTTCTTGTTATAGCTAAAAGGATGCAGCAATAGCATTGCATCAGTTCACCCTTCCCATGTTTTCTTGTTATTTGTTGTTATGTTCATATTGCAACTAAGAAGATGCAGCAACTTTAGATGGCATCTACAATTGGCATTCACCTTAACACAATAATGTTTAAAATTGATAACAAGTATGGTGAATTTGTGTTTCTTGCTAAAAATATTATTCAAAGACCACAAGAAACATGAAATATTGAAGGAGATGCATATGGAGCATTTACTTTTCCACAACTTTTGCACAACCAAAGCATATGGTATCCTTGGCATTGCATTACAAGTTATTTGGGGTTTTCTGCTGTCAATGATGGTGCACAAATTAATTCTTGTAGTCCCCAATTCATATGATGCATTTTTTTCCATTATAATCCAGTTGATGCTAATCTTTCCCATGGAAAAAATAATGGCCTTGTGAATTATATCAAAGGCCATCGGACATCATTGTTGAAAAAACATATATCTCGTGAACATGTGGAAAAGCATGAGAAGTGAGATTTGTTCTTAATGCAGAAAGTTGAAAGATGTGGAAATCTATAAAAAAAACAAAAAAAAGGAAGAAAATCCCTCCTTTGTGATCATTGAATTTTTTGGCAATCAATGACCTTATAACAAAATTGACCCTACACAACATGCCTTTCTTAAAAACTTAGTCAAGTATACATTGCAAAAGGTTACCATCCATTGTCCTCTATTGAGAATCCATGGTTAAGGCGCATGATTTTAAAACAATGTTCGCATATTGTGTTTCCATCTCAACATTGGTGATAAATGTGCTACCAAAAATTGTGTAAAAAACCAAGGAAAGATATGATCTTCCCTTACTTACTTCTTAAGTTACATGCATGGCATTTTTTGATCTTTGAATGTCTTGTGGTGGACATGACACCTTTGCCATGGTTGTCAATTTTATTAACAATTTATAAGAGCCCACACATGTCACAATGGGGTGAAAGTAGGTTACAGTGGCCAAAACATGTTGTCACAAAAAAAATTTTCAAAATTATACAACTTTCAACTTCCACCAAGCCAATATTAAAAGAGTTTTTCATAAATTGTATTCAAAATAAAATAGTTCAATTGCCAAATAATGTAATTGTAAAAGGAATTTACTTCTTTTGTTTATATTAAATGATTAAAAAGTATATTTGTGAGAAAATAGATGTTGTCACAATATATTGCAAAGTGCAAACGTACTTTTAAAAGTATTGAAATAATTGCAAAACTTGATGAAGTAGGTAGTGATATATTGAATATGAATTGATTGTACCATTTCAATTACAATTAAAAAGTTTGACTCACATTATTTCACAAAAAACATCTAGACAAGTTTTTATTTAATCAAGCATAAGTGTATTGAGAAAAAACATTTTGTTTTAAAATTACTTTCATTTTTAAAATAACAAAAATTGGTTCCATTCACAATTGGGGTACCAAAAAGGAATGTTTAACTTTTTAAGGACTACAAAGGACAACTTTGGATTTTTGTTTATCTTACATTATTATAGTTTTTTAGTGGATTGTTGCATGCCGACAAATGAAATGATGTCTTGTTAAATTAATAAAAATAATTTAAAATAATTTGGATACTATGTAAATGTCATTTTGAATTTGTAAATTAACAATATCAAATTTTTAAACTACATTTTTTTTAAGGAATCAAAAGGAATGCATAAAGTCATACAATTGATTTCAAATTTTTTGTACAACAAAAATATGCCCTCTTCTATGAAAGTACGTGTTCAGTGGATGAACTTGATGAAAAACCAAATCATACAAAAATGTCAAAGTTTTGAAATTTTGAAGGAAAGGACTACAAGAAAAAAGATTCATTTTTTTAACCATTTGACAAAAAATTATGTTCAATGGATTCAAAATGTTTAGCTTTAGGTGCAAGTCGCATGTTTAGGAAATAATCTTGCCAAAAAACACGTTTGGTTGTCCATTAAAACCCATTTTGGTATTTTCCAAGATTTTTTGCATTTTTGGCTATAAACCAAAATATTCATACACAATTATGTATAAATGTCAAAATTCACCACTATCACATGAATTATCTCAAATTGGACTAATCAAATTTTCTCACAAGTAAATTTGTTTCAAATAAATGTTATTTGCAAAAAATAGCCCCATTAAAGTCTTGGAGTCCTTTTTCTTTTTTTTTGGTACCCCAATTATTTTGCAAAAAATAGCCCCATAAAAGTCCTGGAGTCCTTTTTCCTTTTTTTGGTACACCGATTATGTTGCAAACCTTTGTATCAAAATCCATTTTATATGTTCATCAAAACATTAGATTAAATTACCCCAAAACATACCCCAAAAAAGTACATTTTCTTGCTTAAAATGGGCCCCCCATAATGTGCTTTCACCTAGTGGGATTTTTTTAAGTGCATAACACAATAGGTCTAACCATGGCAAACTAAGTAAAGGTCTTACTAGATTTTTTTGATTTACTTGACAAAATCATTACTTATGTCAAGGACAAAAGGTCAAATCTCAATACCTTGACTTCAACATTAGCAAATGTTATATCTTGTCTTCTTTTTCAATTAACCAATCCATTTGTGGGATCATGTTTTGGCCATGCCATGTCCAAGGCATGTCAATATGCTTATGACGATTCCAAAATGTGTGTTGGATTTCAAAAATGAGTTTTAAAAATGTTCAAACATCATTGCAAAAGACTATAACCTAGATTTTTAAATATGGGAAAGGGAAACAAGAATGGAAGGATTATTGTATTATTGCAAGGCTACCAATAAATATGATAAAAGTTCACCTTTAAAGACATAATTTGCATCATGAATAATTATGTTCCAAGAAACATTGGAGTATCGAAATGTAATATCCATTTGTTATATGGGCAATAATAGTCTTTGGTTTTATCATCATAAGTGCTAGTGTGCCAAACACAAGCTATTGCTTAAACTCTTATGGATATTTTATTATTGGTGGTCAAACAATGTGCATTAAATCAAAGTCAAAGATTTTGGTTGTTGTCAAATGCATTTGCATCTACTTTCACCTTGTGTATTTTAATGAAATATGAAATGGCTAGAATTCAAAGTTTAAATTAACTTTAAATTTGAGGCAACTTTGATTCAAAGTTGTTGGAGTTCACATTAAGGATGAACTCACAAGTGATTAGTGTATTAACACCATTTATGGTAATCTCTAGCTTCTACGTTAATGCCATAACACATGACATGTTAGTAATCATGTTGGACTCACATTTTTAAAACATGAAAGTCATAGGATTATGTGGACAATATAATTGCTATTAATGTTGTTACATAATAAAGATGTTGAAATTATGTACCTATTCTTGTTGCAATTTTACCTACATATTGGAAACATGTGACAACAACAGACCCAACAACACTTGAAGATGATGACTATTTTTTGGGCAAATTGTTTATGTTAATGATGCCATCATGTCAACATTGAATATGAACTCATATATTTTGACAATTATGCGTATGATTAGTAAAAACCAAAAATCCCTTAAGGTGGTGGGCAACATATAAAATGCAATTCTTGCATGTGTCATTTTTAGTTCATCAAGTACTTGGCATTGTAGGCTCATAGATTGAAATTGGAAAAAAATTGAACGTTACTAGTGTTATCACAAATCTTTGATGATTTCAGCTTGGAGTTGATAACTTGGATCACCTAATTGTTGTTATTAAAAACTCACTTAATGATGTTCATTTTGGATGTGAAGGAGCCAAGGAAAACACATTGGATCAATTTTTCACATGTGAAAACACCTTGATTGAAGAACAAAAAAAGTTCATTGAAAAAAAAATCTATTTCAAGAATATTTAAATTTCAATCGACTGAGCAAGCAAGTAATTCAAATTCTTTTGAGCTCCTATATGATTTGCGATGTTTGCAAATCATATTCTTTTGTTGTTGGAATCTTTGTTGCAATTTTCCCATTGTGAGGTGGGCAAGAAGACAATTGTAGTCTTCAAAAAAGGTCAAGTGACCATAAACATCTTTTGATTATGTTGTTTTATTGTTCCATTGATGAATGGTTTTCCCTTTTGTTTTGGTTCTATTAGTGTTTGGGGGTGTCTTCCAAAAAAATTCATTTATTTTTGGGTTTTGTTGATGCATGGGGGAACCAAGTCAAAAGTCATTTTAAATTTTTTTTAATGTTTTGGGATTTGACATCTAACTTCCAAAAGTTTGTATTTTTATTTGTATGGTTCTATTGATGTGTGGAGTGTATTCACGATTGGGGTACCAAAAAGGAATGACCTATATTTATAAGACTGAAAAAGACAATTTTGGATTTTTATTTATCTTACATTATTATGGTTGTAATGGATTGCCAATAAATAAAATGATGTCTTGTTAAATTAATAAAAATATTTTAAAATAATTTGGATACTATGTAAATATCATTTTGAATCCTATAAACTAGCTATATCAAGTGTTTAAATTATAAATTTTTTTTAAAGGAATCACAAGGAATGCATAAAGTTATACAATTGATTTCAAACTTTTCCTACAACAAAAACATCTTCCTTTCTATGAAAATACATGTTCATCAAATGAACTTAATGAAAAACCAAATTATACAAAAATTTCAAAGTCTTGAAATTTTGAAAGAAAGGGCTGCAAGGAAAAGGACTCATTTATTAACCATTTGACAAAAACATTATATGAACAATGGGCTCAAAATGTCTAGCTTTAGGTGCAGGTCACATGTGCAGGAAATAATCTTGCCAAAATACATGTTTGGTTGTCCATTGAAACTCATTTTAAAAAATTCTAGGATTTTCTACATTTTTAGTTATAAACCAAAATATTCATACACAATTATATATGAATGTGAAAACTCACCACCATCACATGTATTATTTTAAATTGGAACATTTAAATTTCCTCACAAGTAAATTTGTTTCAAGTAAATGTTATTTGTAAAAAGTAGCCCCACAAAAGTCTTAAAATCTTTTTTCCTTTTTCTGGAACCCCAATCATGAATAAGCATTGTGGGGTAATAGGTTGATGCTTGGGAGTTTGATTTCCAAAAGGTTTGTATTCTTTTTGTAAGCACGAGGGTTCAACTTTCAAACTATCAATTTTGGTGTGGTTTTGTTGATGCATCAGGGTAGCAATTCATAAAAAATTTTACATGTGAAGGTAAGAAGTCAAAAGTTCATATGGGTTTTTAGTGTTTTGGGGGTTCTATTGATGCGTGGGCCCAACAATTCACAAGCTTCATGAGGTTTATGGTAGTGTTGATGTGTGGAAACATCAACCAATATTAAAAATATATATATATTTTTTTTATAGTTATGTCAATGTTTAAAGCTTTTTATTTTCTTCTGGTTATTTTAATGTCCAATTTTTTTTGTTCTATATGGTTGTGTTGATATGGGAAAAAAACAACACAACAGAAGGAATCTTGTTTTTTGTAACCAAGAAAACAAATGACTATAAGTCTTCAATGATTTTATTAATGACTATAGTCATAAAATGTAATTATGAATCCTACTTGTAATAAGAGATAGTCATAAATTAGTCATTTGAGTCATTGATGGATGATAATTTTATGAAAGGAAACAAAAATTAATTTTATTTCATCCATGTACAACATCCATGTGAAAAGATAAAATGACATGGATTTCCAATTGTCATTCATATAACTCAAAAATGATTGTGGTTAAAATGATGTGGAAAACAATGACATGGCTTATGAATATGACTATAGAATGACTAGGAAAAAACAACCTAACAATTATTATATAATTTTTAAATGAATGTAATGTAATGACATGGATAACATTGATGTGGCATTTCATAATGATAGTCCAATGATTATGATTAGCTTAATAATTATTAGATGATTGAAAAATGATTCATTTATGTGCTAATTTGGATAACAATGAGTGGACATTCTAGTTTGATTATAAGATGACTTAAAATTGAAGATTATCAATGGAAATGTTGAAATTTTTAAGCTTCTATGAAATATGTCTAATTCAACATAATTACAAATGTGGTAATGCATATATAAAAAGGCAAGTAACCAAATAATGTGCAATTTTTATTTAGCTTGCCTTTAATTCAGACTTTCAAAGAGGTCAACATTGTGGTCAAAATAGGAAAAGGAAATCTATTAATTTGTTCTAAAACTTTGTAAATGATAGAAAATTATCTTTGTCTAACAACTTGGCACCTATTAAGGATGCAATACTTGGGGGTGGGGGCAAGCCTATTGGGGCACTCAAGCTACCTGCTTCCATTGTTGTTGTAATGAGAACATATTTTTTATCAACCACTTTTCTCCTAGAACAAACTTCCTTCCACAAAACTACTTTTCAACCTAGTTTTTTTAAGTCCTTAGAATAAAACACATGTGTCTCTTGAGATGGAAAGATGAAAGGCTTAAACATAAATGGCAACTTGTGTTGAAAATTCATTGTAAAGTATCTAACATCATCCCTTAAATATGTTGGGTTTCCTCAATTGTTTTTTGGTCTCATCCACTCACAACTAAAAATGATAATAGGGGTATGCACAAGGCCATAATCTAATTTCAATATATCTTTCAATACACCTATATGGTTCACAGATACATTTGTTGCATCAAGTGTTGGCATCTCAAACACTAAAGTAATCCCCTTATCATAAGTTTGCAATATTTGTTACTTTTAAAGTCTTCAACTCTAAAATGGTTGGGCCATAAGCTTTTATCTTTGTGTATCAGGTTCACTAGTAAAAAAATGTCAATTTGTGATTACAATTTGTGACTAAAAACAATTGTAATCAACTTTACAACTAGAAAATCCCTTAGTTGCATAAGTGAAGTCGCATTGAACCTTTAATTGCAAATGATGATTTAATGTGATTTCAACACATTTCCTATGGATGAAATATATGGTCAACATATACATTTTCATCCTTTGATTAATGTATAACATTTGCAACTAGTGCATGACCCTATCACTGATTGCCATTTATCAACATAAGCATTTTTTGAGCAAATTGTTTTCATTATTGAAATATTATTTAACCCATCCATTATGGATGGCCATAGATTTCAACACATTTTTTAATTAGATTTTGCCATGTGGAAAAACTAGGAATCTCTAGTATGATTTTATATAATATATAATGATGAAAAATCAACATGGTCCAATTTAACTATTTACATGATGACATTTGGACAAAGGAAAATTTGACATGTGGCACTTGGAATATTTTTTTATGAAATTTTTATAATTAAAATCTTGATTTCAACCATCCATTATGATTATTCAATTTAAATGTAGGCTAGGTAATAGATAATAGGTATGTAACCGAGGTAGTGTGTAATAAATAGGATAGGTACTAGTAGGTAGTAGGTAGGTAAGTATTCTAAGCAAAAGGTATTTTATTTTGTGGATATGTCATAATGTTTTTTTATTAATTGATTAATTAATTAGCTACGTTAAAAAATTAATTTATTAAGTGTAGACTAAGCAATTAGTTTATTAGGTAGGCTAAGTAGTAGATAGTAGTATATAGCCTAGGTAGTATTTGATAAGTAGGATAGTAAATAGTAGGTACGTTAAATTATAAATATTTTATTATGTGGATATACAATTTTTTATAATATAAATAATAATAATAATTTAGGTATGTTAGATAATTAATTTATTAAATGTAGGTTAAGTAATAGATAGTAGGTATGTAGCCTAGGTAATATGTAATAAATAGGATAGGTAGTAGGAAGTAAGTAGGATAGCTAGTAAATAGTTAATGAAAATAGTAAATACTTTATTGTGTGGATATGATAATGTTTTTGTATAGGACAAAGGATGTGATAATGTTGTAATGTTGCAATGTTTCCCTTTCATTAAAATTTGTCCCATATCTTTTGTCTACACCTTCAAACTTGTAAAGTATATAAGTAGGTGAAGGAACAAACTAGATTTATGGTATGCATTATAAACATAGTGCATTTGCCATTTGGGATGAGCCAATCAAAAAGCTTGTCCCCAACAAAATAAATAGAATCCTACCTACCTACTTAGCCCATGTTAAGTAGCCTATTCTACCTTAACCTAGCCTAGAATAGGTTGCCTATTATAGTTTAGCCTAATTAATTAATTATAATATTTAATTATTATCACTATAATATATCTTTTTTGAACAAATGGAAAATTGCCACTTGTTTTATGGCCATTGGCTCTTTAAATTAGCATGTGGTCAAATCCTAACCATTCATCAATGGCACATTTGGTAGCATGCAATTATCCCAAATGTAATCACAAATGTAGTCGCAAATTAAGGTTCCATGTCATATTAAGGATCATCCATGGCAATGGATGAAAAAATTTGGCCTAGTCGTAAGGTTTGCAATTACACTTTCAACTTCATGGCCATGTCATGTATTTTGCGACTAACTATCTTATGGCACTTGTCTAAGGTAACTAGGCTATTTTTAGTCAAATGTGTCCATTACAATTACAAATGAGTCACAAATTCAATCATTAATTTTCAAATTTCTTCTAATGCTTCCAGATTTTTTAATATTACAAAACAAAATATAGTACCACAAAAAGAAAAGCCCTAGCTATGGGTTTTGCATTGCATAAATTTAGGCATTATCTATTGGGAAATAAATTTCTATTTTATATTGATTGTATGGCTTTAGTTTACTTGGTAAACAAACCACATGTTTCAAGGATAATAACTAAGTGGTTACTATTATTTCTAAAGTATGAATTCACAATAGTGTACAAATCAAGTAAAACTCATGTAGTTGTAGATGCTTTATCAAAATTGCTTAATGTCATAGAACTTCCAGGAGTCCTAGAATAGACCACAAATGCTAGTTTATTTTTCACAAATTAATCAAAATGGTTGAATTATGTCAAAGTGTTTTTACAAACAGGACAAATGGAAGAATCTTTGTCAATAATGCAAAAGCAATGACTAGCTAGGAAGGTTGAACTTTTTACAATGAAGAATGATCTATTGTACATAATGGGACAAAACAACAAATTGAGGAGGTGTCTATCAAACACAAAAGCTCAGAAAGGTGATGAAGGAGTTGCATGAAGGAATAACATAAAGACACTTTGCAATCAAAATCGCGTAGAAGAAGATTTTAGATGTAGGGCACTGGTGGCCCACAATGTATAGAGATGTTAATGATTATTAGAGATCTTGTGATGCATGTCAGCGCACTAAAAGGTTGGCTACACAGAGTTTGGCCAAACTAATAACAACTTTCCAAAAGAACCATTCATGAAATGGGGCCTAGATTTTATGGGACCAATTAAACTAGTAGGAAAGTGTACATGGAACAAATATATATTAGTGGCCATAAATTATGTAACCAAATGAGTGGAGATCAAAACATTAAGGACAAACATTGTAGTAATGATAGCAAAACTTTTGTATGAATTCCAAGTTTGGGTGTCCATTAACTATAGTCATAGATCAGGGGGTGCGTTTTATAAATTATGTTATTAAGCATTTGATAAATCATTTCTTACTAAAACATGTTAATTCCATTACTTATTACCCACAAGGGAATGGTTAGGCATAATCCATTAATAAGGTATTGGGAACATTATTAACTAAATTGGCTAGTGAGAATAAAACAAATTGGGATAAGCATTTACCCATAGTTTTGTTTTCTTACAAAACAACATACAAGGTAGTTATAGGGTACATACCATACCAACTTGTTTATGGATTACATCCTTTAATGCCTATAGAATACATTTTGCTAATAATTGGTAGTAACCATAGAGAAAGAAATCATGTGAAGGTTTTAACAACTAAGGTGTTAGAACTAAAGAAACTACAAGAAAATAGACTACAATTTAAATTAAATTTACGAATTCAATAGTGGAATAGGGCTTTGTGGAATCAATAGAAAAATACAGAAAAATAGTTCAAAATTAATGATTTTGTTATGTGGTTTCTAAAGGGGAGTAAGTCACATTTGGAAAAGCTCACTAAAAAATGGTTTGGACCATACAAAGTACAATATGTGTTGCCTTACAATATAATGTTGCCGATAACATTAACTAACTTTGAACCTAACCCTATGTTGATAAATACTAACAAGTTGAAACCATACCAATTTATTGCATTTAAGGTGCAAAATTTTGAAGTATAAAAACTAGTCTATTTGGAGGAACCACATAATACAGATCAACCACGGAGAGGAGTCCAAAAAGACAACGATATGGATGAAGATGAAGATGACGAAGTAACGCCATGACGACCATAGATTAATGATGACAAATAGGTGATTAGGACCACAGATAAATTTGATGACCCGATAGAAAATTCAGGTGACTATATTGTTGAGTTGGAACAAATTTCAACACACATGGTAAAAACAATGACGAATGACGAATGATGGGGAAAATAGTGACGATGGTATATGGATGAATAAAGAAAATCATAGTGTATTCGAACCATTGACGAATAATATCGCTTCCATGTGGACATACAAGAGTGAAACCATCATGAAATGAATGGGGTGCTTGAAAAAAATGAACACTTAATGCAAAAATGATAGGTTGCCCTAAATGAAAACATGGGAGGAGGGACTAGTCGTCGAGCTCCTTTGTATTTGAAGTTGTTTTAGAACAATTTTGTGTTTTGTAATGGGTGTTATAACATGAATGAAGATAGTCATTATGAGAAATCACGTTCATTAAAATCACGTTGCCTTGCAACTAAAATTCAAAAACCAACTCATATATAGTTGTTATGCAACTATCCTTTGGGTATTATAATTACTATGCAACCACCCTTTTAGAAATATAATGTATTAATAAATAAATTACAACGTAAAAAAATCAATTAATTGTATTATAATTACAAGTGAATTCAAAATGTGTTTTCTATACAATAATTTATACACATCATACGTACATATGTAATCAACCATGTTTGATTTTTTTAGGAGTTGCATTCTAGTTACATGTGGCAATTATTTTAGAACTATTATAAATGTGTCACTAAAACAACAACTATGTTGTAACTAATGTACAATGTACATGCATGCGATCACACCACATGTCCACATTTCCACCACCCATTACGGGATACATTTGCAACTAGTTTTTTATTATGATTCCCATTGATATAGTTAGTATGGTCAATAGTGTGCCACTATTAAAATATTATTGTTCAACTATGTTTTGACTATAATACAACTATTTATAACTTAATAAGGACACATATTTATCAATTATTTATATTTTCATCATATGAATTTCATTTTGAGTGATTTAAAATGTTATGGGAATGTTACTTCAAGTTCTAGAAATCATCTTTGAAGTGCAAAAGAAAATGAATAATGAAGAAATAAAAAGAAGAGAGTTAAACTTTCCAACTTATAAAACACGTTTTTTTTCTTTTTGGACCCCTCCTACTTAAAAACCTCATAACTTTCTTATTTCTTATTCATTGTAAACGATTTAAAGTGTTATAAGAATGCCACTTGAAATTTTACAAATCACCTTTGAACTCTAATAGCAACAAAACAACACAAGGAATTTTGTTGGCGTTTGGGAACCGGCCTTTGTAGCATTTGGTGGTTTGTTTTTTTGAGTTTTTGACCCCTTCTACTCTGAAGGGCCATAATTTTTTCAATTCTATTCCATTTTTGACAATTTTTAGTGCATTAGATGCACCAATAGGAGAATTCAAATATTTTTTAGACGCTAAAATCAATGGATTCTTCCCCTTGGATCCGGCCTACCTTGAACACTTAAATGTTATAGTTGCAATTCAATTTGCAACTAATGAACAACTAAAAGATTTAACCCATATGCTTTGTTTTCAAATCCCATGTTACAAATTATATGAAGAAGGCTTGTTTTCTTATGTTCTTACATTAAAATACATGTGCCATTTTGGGATGAGCTTAAAAAAGTTTAACCCAAAGGCAGAACATAAAATAGAAAATAAAATTTCATGGTTATTATTTAGTGCATTTAATCTTGTGCTTTCCTACTTACTTACTTACTTAAATAAGTAAACAGGTCCTATTTTTCTACCTAGGTAGGTAGGTAGGTAGGTCGATAGGTCTTAGGTAAATACATAGGTATGTAGGGTTTAAGACCTACCAACCTACCTATTAGGATGGTTATGTATGACTTACTTAGCTACTAAATATTTTATTTTATTTTATTCAAAATACAATTAATATGCCATGTCGCAATTTTTGATTATGCCACATGTTATAATCTTGGACCATCATTAACATCATAATGAATGATGGAAATCAATATTTCAAAAAAAATTATGGCCAAAAATCTTCATAATGCCATGTGTTAGATTTTAATAGATCGATGACAATTAATGACATCAACATGACATCATGGGTGCAGTTATTATGGGGTTGCATAATAGTTGAAAATGAATTGCAATGAATTGCATCATAGATACAATGAGTTGCAACTTTGTAATTCATGCAATTTGTCCACTAGCACTCACGGCGTATAAATATAATGAATTACAAGTGTCCTCTACAATTCAAAAATTGAGTTGTAAAGCTAGTTGCAAAACAACCTTTTTTTCATAATGAATGTTCTTGAAATATTGTAGAAACTTACAAAAAAAGAAAAAACATAGTTAATCGTAGAATGAAAAAGAGTGCATAAACTTGAAGAAAAACATTATGTAGAAAAAAATATTACAAAGCATAGGGAAGTATAGGTGAAGTTGGAGATACAAACTAGAAGACTAGTCTACAACATCATGCCATTGAAAGCGATTTCATGTTTGGCATCACCATTAGCATCAGGATGTGAAAAAGGGTAATGAAAGCAATTTCACCCTTGGCATCGCCATCACCATCAGAATGTGAAGATGGGAAATGAAAGTGATTTCACCCTTGGCATCACCACCGACATTAGAATGTGAAGAAAGGAAATGAAAACGATTTCACCTTTGGCATCACCATTGGCATCAAAATGTGAAGAAGGGAAATGATTCACAAAAGAAATTGGTGAAGTAATTAGATGTGCAAAAGACATTAAGGAATTTGCATAGCCATTATCAAAGAAGTTATTAAAAAAAAAAATTTAAAGAAATGTGAGTATGTTGACGGGACCTCATGCAACAACACATGAATGTGTGGAGATTTAAACACTACTACAAAAATGCAGTTCACTAACCTAAATATTATAAGACTTTAAAAGTGAAATAAATTCATTACATTTTAGTGATTTCACCTTGGTTAAAGTTATTTCATTACAATATCATTATATAAACATCATGTTTCACTATTATTTGACATAATTCACTATTATAATTCATTGTACTAAATAGGTTTATTTTTATGTTATTTTAAATACCTTATATATGTTATTTTATGATATACCCTATATTATTTTGAGTTATTTTAGTTATTTAAATTTATAATTTACATTATTATAGGTTATTATAAATTATTATATGTTATTTTACCTTAAGGTATCCTAACTAGCTTATTATAAAATTTTAAATTATTTTAAATTAAATTATTTACTTAACCTTAAGCTATACCTTAGGTTATTTTATTTAAAATTAAAATATGTTATTTAAAGCTATACTTTAGGTTATTCAAGGTCATTCCACTTTATGTTATTATAAGTTATTCTATCCTAAATATAATAACTTAAAATAATCTAAAATATAATATAATGACCTAACATAAAATAACCTAGAATACCAATAATAATTTATGAAAAATAATTTAAAATAACCTACAATATAATAACTACCAATAGCCTATGATATTATAACATAGAATAACCAACAATAATTTATAATAGAATAGTCACCAATAGTCATAAAATAACATAGAATAACCAATAATAATTTATAACACAATAATCATTAATTGATAACCACCAATAGACATTAATAAAATAACCACTAATAGTCATTAATAGAATAACCACCCATAGCCATTAATAACCACCAATATCCACCAATATAATATCCACCAATAACCATTAATAGAATAATCACTAATAACCATTAATAGCCTATGGTAAATTTGCCTATAATAACCACCAATCGAATAGCTACTTATAGCCATTAATGTAAGGCTAAGAGGAGGAATTCTATAGACAGAAGGTAGAATAAGATAATGCACAAACAATCATGGAGGTGAAAGAAGGAAATGGTCAAAACCAAGTCAAAGCTAAATGATTTAATGGAAAAAAACAAGGATTTAGATCCAACATTTGTTAATAATAGATTGGAAGAATCCGATGAGTTAGTGCAATATTATTCAATAGTGTGTATCAAATAATAGATGGATGATTCCAATGTTGAACATAATGAATGGTGGGAGTTGGTAGAAGTTTAATTCTAGGAGGAGATGTAGAAAAACTTGGCTATGCATAGAAGGGATGAGGATGCTTACAAATGACATCTATTTACCTTTAAAAAAACCTTTCCAAATTTTATATATCTAAGTCCAGATAGCTCAGAATTGTCAAATCTAGTATAGGAGGTGGAAGAAGTTAAGTGTAATGGAATAATCAAGGAGAAACATATAGAAAAACCATAGAATTTGAGGGAGGAGGTGTGAAATTGGTGGTGGAACATACACAAGAACAAAACCAATAAGGTATAATAACACCATTATCTAAAGTTCCAATTCTTCAAAAGAATGCAAAAACTAAGGGTTATATAGAACAAGTTGCAATTAATGCAAGTAGAAATACCAACAATTCAAGAGGAACAAATCAAGCCACAAATGATTGACACAATGATATGAAGAGCAAAACATTTTTTAATATTGAAACAAAGATTTCAAGGACAAAATCTAGAGTGGAGGGAGGGTAATGTTACTTAATGAATGGAGTAGATTCAACAAGGCAATGATTAATTAGTGAAGAGTAGGGATATAACAAGGCAATTAATGAGTTGGTTAAAACTAAGACTATTGGGCATTTGATTTTGAATTATTTTCGGAGATAAGTGAATTTAAGATGTAATCTGGAATTTGTTGGAGTTGGGGAGATTTGTTTATTGGTGTGCACACAACATAGTTAGAATTAGAGTTGTTAGAATTATAGTAGAAATAAGTGATGACATTTAGTTTTATTGGTATTAGAAAAACCACAAATTTTTCATATGTTCAATTGTGATTTCTACTTTTAATACTACAAATGTTGTTATGTTCAATTTTGAATATAAAGAGAAATGTGAAATTAGTAAGGAAACAATGAATAAATATTTTGGAATGTTATGTTTCTTTTGGTGAATAATTCAACTTTGACCACAAATTTTGTGTATTAAATAATGAACCAGAACTTGGAAATAATAAACATTAATTGTGATTATAAAATTGTGTAAGAATAATCTATATAATTGTTTTGAATAATGAAATATAACTAATTATAAGTGTGAAAATGACTATTGGGAGTAAAATTTGTATTGTTTCAAGTAGGTAGGGAGTAATTTTAGGGTAGAATTTGCGCCTTCCAGCTTCCAATTAATTTTTAGCCCACAAAACCAACAACATGAAATGTCATAAAACCTTGATTGTTGTTAATGCACCCACATAACCATGTGCTCAAAAAACAAACTCAACTTAAACTGTAGCAACTTCCAAATCATACACAACAACCTTCAAACCCACGATTTTCATGCCATCAAATATTTAACATAGAACAACCTTTCTGGGCTACTAATTTATGTTAACTTTTTGATCAAATGCATCCGAATCATAAAGTTTAGTCAATTGTTCTATTTTATACTATGCCAACTTGTTTCTATAATATTTTTGTCCATAATACCATAACCTATAGATCCTTGTTGCCATCAACCAACTCCTTCCATGCTTTGTTGCAAAAATGCAAAGCACATAAAATTTCAAAAAAAATTGCTACTTGTTGAATTTCCAATGTCAAAGGTCAAATGTGTTTCAAAATTAATTCATTAAACAGAAATGTGGAGAATTCTCCCATTGCCACTTAACCTTAACATTATTCAAACATTTCTAATTTGGCATTTCATTTTCCAAACTTTTTGTCAAACTCCATAATTATTAGTAGTTTATGATGGCATGATCTCACAATTCAAACTATTCAAATTGTACATTTTAGGTGTGATGCCACTTGTAGTTCCAAATAATGCCACTTTCCCAAGAAAAATAACATCATTTTTAGGTTTGTAGCAATACTACATATATGTACATTTCTCCCTTTATGAACATTTCAAAATTGCCTAGTTTTAATTATCACAAGATTATGATTGGGGGATTGAATTGCCTTGCCTAATCCATCTAAAGTTCATTCTAGCATTACAATGAAATGGAGTATAACTTTAAGTAAAGGTTGAAGGCATGTCATGCAATGCATTTGGTAAGATGAAGACTAAATGAAGGGATGCCTTGCCTTGATTCATTTTGAAGAAAATTCTTCAATTTTTTGGAGTGTGTAGTATAATCACAAGCATCAAATTTGAATGTCTAGAAACTTCCATAGGACCAACACAAATATTGTAATATAGTTATTGATAGAATCACCAAGTTTCAATGCCCTTGCTGTCATTATGCCTTATGATGGTAACTAGTGCAAATTTGTAATCTATCACTTGACTACCACCTTGGTGAGGAAACAACTATTGCATCAAGACCTAAAACTGGAACTTAAGCCAAAACTATAATTGATTTTGACAAAAATAGATCATCCTAAATCTAATCAAATACCATAAATCCACAAGGGCTTGTTGATATAAAAATTAAAAACACATTGAAGTTGTTGATTCCCGTTTTTCTTATTGTTGTTATGGTTGCCAATAGATGTCTTGTTGCTTCAAAACTACCAAAAAATGGTAGAGAATTGCAACAAAAAAAATCCCATATTTTTTCCCACAAATGCAAAGAGATTCGCATAAGACATTCATAATATTAGTTGAACTCATCTCAACACTGTTTGTTTCCAAGTCCACACAAATGCTAAATCCCAACAATCACAAGTTCATTGTTGGGTACATCTATTAGGATAAGTTTTACATGGATACAAGGTCTTCATTATGCATTGCATCGTAACAAAGTGAAAGATATCCCTAACCTCTTGAGAATTACAATTTTATCTATATGATCTAAAATGAACATATGTGCATTCCAGTTAGTCGAGTAAAAAGTTCAATGTCAAGGTACATTTATCTAAATAAATTATATGGATGCAAGGTTTTCATTGTGCATTGCTCCACACCAAACTTGTAGAGGATAGATGATTTGACGAAGGCATATATATACATTATAGTTTAAGTTTAAGAAGGGAACATTAGTAGAAATCTTGTCATTTGTAACTATCATATGCAACTAATTTTCAATTGCAAATAACACATGCAATTACTAGACCCCATAGTTATATAAAACAAGTTGCACATGACATATAGTTGCTTGCAACAATATGTATGCAAACAATATATATGGTATGGATTCATACTTCATTCATTCATATACTTTATGAAGGTTACACATACAACTAGGGTGCAAGTACCATGGTGACCATTTGAATTTTTAGTAACCAATTATAGGTGACATGTGGCATTTGACCCATATTTCAATATTGAATATTATTTATGAATTAATAATATTTAAACTATTCAATAAACTATGAATGGATTTTGACATGTATCCATATGTTGAGGCCAATTATACGGTGACACATGGCAATTTTAAGAAGCCAAATGATTATTTATAAATTTATTATTAGGTAGTTAGGTACGTCGTAAGTAGATAGGGCTAGATAGGTAGGAATGTAGGCCTAGGTAGGTTTAAAATAATCATGTTTTCTATTTGGGTCAAACTTCTTTCATTGGTCTATCCCAAAATGCTTTTAGTATTTGGTTTGTGAAAAAAACTAATGCACCTACTTATATAATGTACACAATTGGAATGTAAAACAAAACATATGGGATAAAAAATTCAATTGGAACACAACCAACCTACTTGCATGGTATATGCAACTATTACATTGCACCTATGCAATATTTACCTAATTTACTAAATACCTACATTATTTATATTATAAGTAATAATAATATTATCAACAAATAATTATACTAATAAAATAAATACTTAATAAAATTAATTATTCACATTAATTATATAATTACTAATTATATTAATTATAATTACAAGTAAATTAGTTGGTAATTGTAATCACTTATAATGATTTACAATGAATATTATTATAATATAATCAATTTTAAACTAGGAACTAACTTAGCTTAAGGTATTTATACTAAATAATGTAACCTACTAGCCATAGGTACATTAACATAATAAATAATAATACAATTAATGATATTAACTGTGGTTAATTTAGTTTTGATTAAATTAACCATTGCTAACTAATGATGGCTAAACTAATTTTGGATAAATTAACCATGCTTATACTAATTATATAATTAGATTATTGATGGCTACACTAATTTTGGTTCAACTAACCATGGTTAAATTAATTATGATTAAAATATTTTTGGCTAAACTAATTAGAAGGTTAAATTAGTTAGTTTCACCATGTGTACATTAACCATGTTAGTTTAGCTTCTTAATTAATTTAGCTATGGTTAATTTAGCTTCTTAAATAGTTTAACCATGATTAATTTAAAATTTTCATTAGTTTAACCATGTGGTTAGTTTAGCCAAAATTAATTCTAGCCATGAGAAGTTTAACCAAATTTAATTTACCCATGGTCAAATTGGGTCATGGATTTATCGTAGATTCACTTAAAACTCGTTGGCAAGCATGTTGTAACTTGTAATGTTCATGTTATGTATTTTAATAATAGTCTACCAATATGTTACATTGCAACTAAGTTTATGGAAGAACAACTCACACCCAACTCCTTTTCCAAAAACATTGGAATAACAACTTGACATTGAAATGTGATGTGCAACCATTGCACAAATTTTATGCATGAATATTACAGTACACTTTTACAATATATATACAATTTATTTTACATCAATCCAAATGATGATCTTAAACCATATAAATTGTAATGATTATTCAGGGTACATTAATATGAAAATTTCTTAAAACATTTTGGATCAATTTTGAAAATTCTTAAACTATTTACTTAGGATTTCAAAAGTGGTTCAAAATCTTAAATTCATGTTTTTTGATCCTCAAATGTTGATAAAAATGATTCAATTTTTTTTGGGTCATTTTTGAATGTATATTACATCACAACACATAGATTACATGAGAAACATTAAATCCTAAATCAAATTGAAAATTTACAAATTATGCTATTTAAAAATGATTCCACATGCAATGGATCATGTTATCATATACTTACCTTGCACATTTTAATACTATCATATCAAGATATGATAAAAAGAAATGTTGATGAATGAAAGAAGGTGAAGGCTAATGCTTTTATAGGAGGGTTGGACAACGAGTGAAAAGGTGACAAGTTGAAATAAGATGGAGTGTGTGATATAATGTTATTAGGGTGAAAAAGCAAACAA
>Ga0116229_10005378_pt1 | contig 20922 bp, 22 predicted proteins | sample S1TSphgellanicum_3_FD_87313 | JGI IMG/M metagenome (GOLD analysis project Ga0116229, IMG submission 87313) | Host-associated microbial communities from peat moss isolated from Minnesota, USA - S1T2_Fc - Sphagnum magellanicum MG | ecosystem: Host-associated > Plants > Peat moss > Unclassified...
CTCCCCCCATTTGAAATAGAAGAAAAATTTAAACTTCTTCCTACTTTTGGTGTGGGACCGATCAACTTTTCTCCTTTGAATCAACACCAAAAACCTTTGTATGTGATTTGATGTTCTTTCTTTCACACATCCCCCCCCCCCCATCCCCCCTCCCAAAGTATTTGAATGTCTTTTAAACTTTTTGGGTTCTAGTTTACTTAACCAAGGAAAATATTATGGTATGTTGAGAGCATACTAGTGTACTCAACAACTTTTACATGATTATATTGTCATAAAGTCTTGTGGGGTTGGCCTATTTGTAGTCATCAAACATTTTGTAAATTTGTATATCATCAAGGATGGTAGGCTATGAGATGAATTTTCAAAAATTGATCTTCTTGGCATCATAACACTGTTGAAGCTTTTCATAATTGTATTGTGCAATATTATTGTGTGGTAGTGGCTTTATTAGGATTTTTTTAAAAAACTTTTTTCATGTTGGCTATTATATGGTGGAACAGTGTTGACCTTTCATTAACAACAGAGGAGAGGAAAGAGAGGTTGAAAGAGGCAACTTTGCATGCCCAATTTGTGCAACAACTTGTGCTCTCAAGTTTGGTGGGTGACCAATAAAATTGATCTCCTATTTATTAATTCTGCAATTGTGGACCCAATAGTTGGTTTGTTGTGATAAAACTTTGGTTTTGCTTATGGAAAACCTATTATTAATCAAATCCATTCACACAATGAAAGCATCATTAGGTCACGAGTTTTTATTACAATGAACTTATATTCATAGCTTTCTTTGTTTTTATTAAAGACAAAAGTTTGGAATGTAACTTCTCCCCAACCATAAATCTTGGACCTAACATATCCTTTGCTAAATTGTAGATGCTTAATGGATGACATAATAGCTGGGTTGGCTATTTTGTACAACATCTAACCAAGGCAAAGCTGAAAAAACTAGATTTTGTTTTAATTCAAAAGGTAAGCAACTTGATCTTAGTGGCACCATATACATTTTTTTTTTGTCTAAAATGGTGGTAATACTAGTGCCCATATAGAAAAAGGATTTTAATCAAAACCCAAGATTCTATATACATTCTATTCAAGTCTTCAATTTATGTTCAAAGGTTTTGAAATTTTTGAAAAGAATATTATTGTGTATTAAGGCTTCATAAATGCAACTAATTTCTATATCTTCATTAGCTTTCTATCTATCTTTCGTAATAATCACAATAATTTGGGTTCTTTTAGCATGCTCCTTTGTGTGTTTACATGATTTGGTACATGATGGTGAAACTATGTTCTAATGTTGCTTTCTAAATGCACCAAGTTTCTACTTCGATCTCTAAGATTTCCTACTTTGTTGTGTGAAAATAAGGGGAACATAAGTGATAAGTTTTGAAGGTTTTTGTGGTACCAAATTAGATTGTTCAAATAGCCTATAGGTGGCTTCCTCCAAAAATTCCAAGCAATTATATATATATATTGATAGTGTTCCAAACATGGAGGTAGAAGGTTGTGGTTGCAATGCATTCTTGAATGATTCCGTGGGCATATCTCCATTCATGTCTTTTATCATTGCATGGATCCATTTTAATGAGCAAGGTTTGTCAATTTTAAGCACACATACAACTTTGTGGGAGATTATGAAAGCACCTCAAACAAACAAAGGAAACAACAAAATGAGGAAATAAAAGCCTAGTCTAATTGCCATAGGAAGTTCTAAGATGTGTGGATAACTAAATTCACTTGGGCAAATGTGTAGGGGACAATGGTATGACCCATGCTATCAAGTACAAGATTTATTCCAAGAACCAAGGCAAGGGAAAAAATTCAATGCCAAAGTTAAATATTTTGTCATGAACCTTTTGTCATGTTAAAAAAAGGTTAAGTAACAATGCATGTGGCGTAAAAGTAGGGAAAAAACTAAGGCCCAATATGCATAATGTCTCAAAAATCAAGTCATTCAAATGTAATTCATAGGTGAAGCAACCCAAATGGTAGAAAATTAGTGCATATTATAATAAGCTTCCACATTCTTAAAGAGCATAGACTTGTGATGAAAATTATTTCCAAGTAGTTCAAGGTCAAAAATCACCCTCAAAACCCTAGTCTAATACCTTTATGTACTACTATTATATGTAATTGTTTTACATTTGTTTTTGGCACAATTATGGGGACAAAATTTGCTTTATTTCAAACACCTTTGGTGGCCCATGGGTAGTATACTTAATGGTCCCTTGTTTGGACCAAAATATTACATTCTAAAGGCCCTTTGACATCTATTTTATATTATTTAAAAACTATTTTTAACAAGATTTTACAAGGGTAAAACTCCCCGCTTTGCTTTTGGTATAAATTATGGTTGTAAACCTTTGTATATCCTTGGGCCTTTTTTTTTGGTGAATGCATTAACAAGGATTGCTCGCAATCTCTTGTAACTTTGGAGTTATGTTTTGAGAATGATCATTTTTAAAACATAACCTTAAGTCATGTGATTAAAAGATTGTCATATGCCACTTCCCACCAAGTATTTATGAACTTGATGTTTAGAATGAGTTTGTTAACTCTAACTAATTTCATAAACATAACATTGATAAAAAAATATAATGTAAAGTTATCAAATTTTATAAAAATTCATGATTGATACTTCATTTCAATGTTGATTTGAATATATTATAATTTTTTATTAAAAGGCTTCAATTAAAAAATTACAAAAAAGTTTAATTTGAAATTTAATGGTTTAATTTTATTATATCTGACTTAGTTAATAAAATATGATTAATGTAATTTTATTATAATTTTTTATTTTAAAAAATTAAATCCATTATTAAATTGAAAACAACAAAAAACTAGTTATTAAAAAGTCAATAATTTAATTTTAAAATTATAATTATAATGGGATTTTATATTGATTTATTTGTAAATTTGACTTTCCATACAAACAAAAGTTTACCATCATGTTAAATTCAATGTTATTACTTGTTGGAATTATGAACATTATGAAAATTAATCAATATCAAATCCATTAACAAATCTATGGATATAGAATGTGGTTTAATGGTTGAAAATACCCAATACATGTTGTTCCTTTCATATGAAATGTTAAAATTTTGGACATTTAAGACTAGTTGCAATCATAACGTGTAAATCAGAAATTTTACTTGTAATTTATGATTCATCTTTCAAAACATAAATAATCTATTAACTAATATGTTGTCAAGATTAAAAGTGTAGTTGTTGAATGAAAAGGTGAAACACACATGCACTTGAATTATACATGTTTAAATAACAACACACACAAAGAAATTTTTAAGTTGTCAAGACTTGATACATAGTGATAATATATGTTGAAAGACATGTGATTTATGGTTAACATGCAATTGATTTAACCAAAATGTTAAATATTTGAATAATGTTATGTTTGAAACCAAGAGCAAGACTTTGAACATGTTTCAATTACATAAAAAATGGAAAAAGTATGTAATTAATTTGGTTAATGATAAACTATTATGGTTTTTAAAGTTTTGCCTATTGCAATTTGCACTCAATTTGCAAGCATTGGATTATTGCCCACAATTTGTTTATTGTCTTTTTTGTTGCATTCTTTGCTTTCCTTTTTCATTCTTATAAAACCTCAATGGCAATAAGTCATTTGTCCTAGACTCCTATCATGCATTTAATTCAATTAATAACACACATTGAGAAAAAGTTGTAACCCCTAACATATTCATGAGATGTAGAAAGTACACATGATTTAATATATTCATAACATTTTCAACATTGCTCGAACACTTTTGATTAATGTAGTATTGAGGTAGCTTCAACACATGTTTGTAGAATAATTGATGAATTTTGAAATTTTCTTATCAAGAACAAAATATTTAAAAATAAGCCAAAAGATTATGTATTTTCCTTCACAAATCAAGAACTATATATATGTTGTTTATATCGCAACATCAAGATCACAATAGATCTAATAACACAATTTTTTACAAACAAAAGAATTAATGTCAAACATGCCAAGGTACTAGGGTAATCATAAATAAAATGTAAATATCAAAATGATATTTTTGTATCATAAATTATGCAATAAACAAGATGGATTGTTTTGTTCTAGTAGGTCATATTTGCATAAGGAACTAAGATTGCCAAATGAGTTTTAAAAGACATACAAACCTTAGTTGGAGGAATTGATTGATGGCATGGCAAGCAAAAAGTTGGAGGAGAAGAAGGCAACAACATATATATAGTTCCACAAGTGTGCCCACATATCTAGGATTGGATCTTGTTTTGAGATTCTTTTGTGAAGTAGGATTTGTTAGTTTCACTAATGTTCCCATGATGCACATGCTTTGGGGTTGAAATGCCATGTTATTTTTTCTAATTCAATTGCGATTCAACTACAATTACATGTTCTAATTCACATGCCCTAGAACCATGATGAACTAATGATGGACTTCACCCCTAAATGGGAGAGGCTAAACACCAACTGCATCTTCCCTAATCATTTACATTGGCCAAGACTATACCAATTTGTACATCCACATCCTTAAGCATGGGGCATGTTCTCACAAGGCCAACAAAAGGAGAATTTTCATCTTCTTCGTTGGATATGAATGGGGCGATGTTGGGAATGGCCACATCCATTTGCCAAGCCCCATTACTTTTTGCCATCACAATGATAACATTTAAAGTAGGGCCATTTTCCGTTTTTTGACTTGCAACGAATATTTTATGTGAAAGTAGGGGAGTTTTCGGCTTCATTGCAAACATGGCTTCAACATTGTTACCAACAACTTACCAACTTGGAGAAACAACTTCAAAAGAAAATACTTTCAACTAGTCATGATGGTGGGCCAATCAACAATTGCGGGTCTTCACAAGAGAATTGAAGACCTTGAACCATGCTCGAAATTGCCTATCAAACTTCATATTTTTTGCATGTTCCAAGGTCAAACCAACTTTGATTGAAACAATTGATATAAAGTTGAAAAGCTCTTTCCAAGGCCTATAAGATGGACCCTTCAAACATTCAATTTGGAGTCCTTTTGAAGAAGTTATGAGTTTTTGAATTTTTTTTGAAAATATTCAAATTTTTTTGTTAGTAGCGACCAAGAGGATAGGCAACAAGGATAGTCGAACTACAAGACATAGACAAACTTAAATACCCCATTACCTATCATAGGCAATTAATTATAACTAGTCAATTGGAAAATAAATGGTAGGAGTTGAAAAGGGCTCTATAAGAGAGGATTGGGGCATTATGGGGATGGACCATATGGGAGGAATAGAAGAAAGAAGGAAAGGGAGATGGAAGAGTGAAAATAACGTTAGTTGATTGAATAGTTGAAAGAATTAAGAGGGCCATGCATTGGAACCTTCAATATCATGAAAATCAATGTCGTTCTTCAAGTAATGGAGATGATAGAACAATATTTTATTATGATTATTTTGGAGTAATAAATGATGGAATCATTTGTGCATGGATGTGGGAATGTCTATATGTACTTGTGTGTGTATGAACTTGTGTGTGCATGCACAACATGTTTTTATATATTTTAGGATAGAAATAGTTTGCATTTGTGTGGAAAGTTTTACCAAGATAGCTATTGACCACATGGAGCTTAACACATAGAATTTGTATGCCATGGTTATTATGGATATGTGGTATTTCTAGTAATGAGGAATGACAATAATCCAATAGTGATACATTTTGTTGTGTGTTATGATTTGGGTGTAAAAATATATTGTTAACAAACAACAACATGGATGATGAAAGGTGAGGAATAACAAAAAGATCAGAATGTCGACAAGGAACAACAAAATGACAACAAACAATAACAAGGATGTCAAAAAAGGACATTCAAAACACCAAGAGCATAAGTTCGCATATGAAATTTCACTTTTTGTGCAATAGGGGACATCAAGATGTTGAGGGTTGAAGGTGTTGGATATGATGTTAGAGGACACTAAAAAATACATAGGGGATGTTATGGGCATTAGGTCCAAAAATATTTCATGTTTTAACATATTTTTTGATCTAGGGGTCATTGGGAAGCATGGTAAGAAAGACCTTGGGGGGACATTGGATAGGCCCCCAAAAATTGCTTTTGAAATAATGAAATGTGCCAAAAAAGACATCATAGATGATATAAATGTTAATGTTCTAATAGGTGAAAATCAAATACCACATTTGTTAAGGGCATACTTGTGTTGTCACTATAGGACATAATGGGAGAAGGGTGTTGTCATTGTTGGACATAATGAAGTTGGATTGATTAGGATATAAGAGAAGGTAGTTTGAATTAGTTTTATAATAGGAAAACTAGGAATGAACTTTGAAGGAGTTTTGATTTTGAACATTAGAATTAGTAGTTTAAAAAAAAAAGGTTCATGCTCAAGCTAAAAGAAGATACTTGATGGAGAATAACATTTTTGATGACTTTGTACTTGTTTTTCAATTTTTGTTTTCAATTAATCTTAGACTATTTTGAAATATTTTTCAATTAATTATAGATATGATTTTGGTTTAGATATGGATTTTGATCATTTTGATATGTGTGATTTTTAATTTTTTTTGTAGATTTGTTGTTGTTACATATATGATAATGTCAATGATAATCTGTTAAAATACAAAATAAAGAATTAGATCATTAAAATAAATAAATTTAACAACATTTTGGAATTAATGGAAATGATTTTATTCTAGATATGATCATACTTTACCAACATTTGGTAATTGATTGTATTTTAAATAATTTATTTAAATAAAATTTAAATACATTAATGTTTTGACCATATGTCAATTGATTGTTATTGGTAGTATGAAGTAGCATGAAACCCAAGTTCATATTTAATGGATCATGAGTAATGTAATTCATAATGTTGATCTAGCGAACCATTATAATCTATTTTCTTTTCACAACAAGAAAATCATAGGTTGCTTCTTTAGTTTTGATGCAACTTGCAAAACATTTTGTTGTGATTTAGGCACATAATGAACTTGACAAGCATGACATAATTTCTAGCAAAACGAAAGTGTTTAACAAATTTTTAATGTTAAAATACGTAATAATGTTCTCATCTTCAATACTTGATTTACTAGATTTTTTTATCCTGTTTAAATTTAGTAATATTTTTAACAAACATTGTATCACATTGTCTTTTTTTTCACTTGTTCATGTCGTTTTGGGGACTATCGTTATTTTCATAAACACCAATTACACTTTCTTCTAATGAATTACGGAAATTCAAGTTTTCATGAGTATAATTACATTTTGGAAATTAAAAAAACTACATTGACATAAAATCTTTGGTTTCCAAGTAAGTTTTGCATGTTTTCATTAATTTTATACCATTTTTTCTTTTGTTAATATTAATACCATGACAAAAGTAACAAATGGTATAAAATTAATGAAAACAAAAGTGACAAATATTAACAAATTTAAAAGTAATATTAACAAAAGTAATATAGTATTAATTATATGTCATATGTAATGTCAAATTTGTTAAGATAGCCAGTGTTCAAAGAATCTTTAACATGTTTTTCCATAGGTTTATAATGATTATTTTCATATGTTACGTTTAAGGTTTTAGTCATATACATTATGTTACGATAATGTTGATGATTATCATCTTTTTAGGTTGTAAATGTTCTCCATTGAAAATATATTTGAACTGAGTGCATTTTTAATCATTCGACAAAAATAAAATGGAGTTTCAAAACTGATTTAAAAATGATAAAATGCTGTCAAATAAGGATTTAAAAAAAAATTGGGTAAAATTATCAATGTACATTTACACAAAGACATGATTATAAATCAATTGCATGTTCATGACTTTGTGATTTATTTTAGTTTTGATGCCCAAATCAAACTATATATAATCGGTCGAAGAACTCAAAATGAGTGAAAATTTACATGTAATCCCAATTTTTGTTAAAATTGTGTACACTGTAACTTGTAAACACCACTTTGTCAATTGCGCCATGAAGCACTTCTCATATGCTTCTCATATCAGTCAACAAGCCATCAGAAGCGCACACACAAACTTGGAACACATCCAAGCATAGCTCAGACAGTTTTTTCTTTGAAAATTGGACAATGCATGTTTTAGTGCAATCTGTCACAGAAAACCCCCCATGGATGAGAACTCCATGGAATATGATAGCTTAATACACTGTTCAGTAGCTTTCGCCTTTGCAGCAGAGCCAAATTACCATCTCAAAAACATTGAGACGCGAAACTCTTATCCACTATTTTGGATTGTCATTTTGCCCCCATCACTAGCCTCAAAAGTTTGCCTGCCTTTCTGTTGAATCCCTGACAATGTAACCTCATACTGGAATGCAAGTGTTGCAGATAAGGGTGATTTTGCAATCTTGATGAAGCGCTCTCCTGAAAAACAATCTAACATGAGTCACCAGCAAGCACCCAATTCAAATGCTTCATCTCCTATTGACGAAATGGAGCCTCTCAAGTGTATTTCATGTTCTTTTTTCTAATAAAAAACAGCAGCACAAATGAGCCTGTCAATATATGAACAACCCAGTGTGAGAATATATTTGCACCTGAAATTGATTCCATGATGAGGCGAATGTTGACAGAGTGTGCCCACTTTGTTCCAAGGGCTGCTGTTAACTGGAGCTCAGGCCCATCTGGAATTCCCGCATTTGTCATGACACTTGATTTTGCCTTGTCTGTGAAAGTCACATCTTTGCCTCCAAATCCAGTTTCAGCTCTTACTTGATTTGTGACAACAACAGGCATCCTAAAGGATTCTGCCAAAAACCTAAAACCATAACACCAACCTTCCAAAATATTGATTGTTTGATTGAGAATGAGGAAAGAACCATGGACCACCAGCAGCTCCACATAGAAGACAGTGGGTAGAACAAAGAGCCATCTATGATTAAATCTTAAGACACCAGGACTACCTTACAAACACATGATGTTTAAAAGGCACAAGATCAAAATCTGATGAAGTATATAATCTGTGAAAGCAAAGTAAGAGGCCTTTGCAAAAGCTCAAAGCAAAATGCTTCAGTTCAACAAAAGAGGAGGACAACTTCAGTAGGAAACTTTACTTGAGTACTGATGCCAGCTGCCCAAGAACCTCTTGTCTCTGAACAATACAATCACGTCCATACTCACTGTGAACAAGCACAAACTCACTGTTCAACAAGAACTACTGTCTTGGTAATGTTCTCTACAATGCACATCAATGCCTAAATGGACCTCATGGGATTCTCAGGAGAAAAGGTCCCATACCTGAGCACAAGAGCAGCAATACTGTCAATCACAAGAAGCTTGATCCGGTGTTCAATAATTGCTTCCTCCAGTCCGTGCAATCTGAAGATCTCACCACAGCCAAGGCACAGAAAAAACTCAACAGAAAAGCTCACAAAGCTTCCACAGCCTACAACATGTTTCTGACAGTGGAAGTTCAGGTCAACAACCATCCTGATTTATAAATATAAATAAGCATAGCTGCTGAGCAACAAAATCTGAGTTGGGTTGATGAAGAAAAACATTGTTGGTGAGCAGAAGGGCAACTAGCACCTTGCACCTTTGCAAAAGATCAGCGACAGAAGAAGGATGAAGCACAAGAACATGGGCAGCAAGCTGCAAGTTCAATTGGCCACAACTTCAGATGTCTGTTCTCTTATGATCTGAAAAACATTTCATCAACACATTTCTGTTCACAATAACAATTTGGAAGACCTTGAAACTTATGTACCTGCTGCAGCATATTGTCCCCCAAAACTTCTGGGGATAGGGAGTGAGCTATCTCAATCAACCTGTTACAGATCTATCTACCCAGTCAATATTCCAACCTCCCAGTTGCCACAACAGCTGCACGTTTGACATTCCTAGTCATCTGTCAATTGATCCAGAAACAAAAAGCAGACGTCATGGAGACACCCAGTAGAAACAAACACCAAGAATTTGCATTCTAATTTACCTGCCTGAAGTGAATTTGTGCTCTGTGTCAATGTAGATCACACCACTGTTGAGCCCACCAAGAGCTTCAGGCATACTTGTCAAGGCCGACAGCATCAGACATAACTGCAAGAAATCAGAAAGCAAGACATGAAGTAAGCCCACCAAAAACCTGTCAAAACTGTTACAGGATAATAAGAGGACAAAATTGAACTTCTGTCGCATTTCCAGAAGCAACACGAAGACTCAGTCATGGTGACATTGACTAGCCCTCAAGAAAGAGATAGCTGGCATAATAATGCACACTGCAACAGAAAGCAATTTTACTCATACCTGAGTCTTTCCAATGCCTGCAGGTCCCACTACCTCTGTAACAATCCCAAAGGGAATGCCACCCCAAAGTGCACCATCAAGACCTTGTAGTCCTGTTGGCAGATGCCCATAAGCTGGCTCGGTCTTTGCACGTTCCTTCATAATGTCCAAAACCTGTAGAATCAAGAAAAAATGCTTCAGACTAGTGTGCACATTAAAAAATTAACCACATTCCAGAATAACCCTGGGAGTGTAAATGGCAGATTACACAAGAAAAAATTCATACAAATTTTAAGCTCACAACATGCACCACTGCATGCATACATACAGGATGAAAAACACACACAATCTTGTCTATGTTTTATTTTTCTAAAGAAAGCTTCTTCTCTGCAGAACAGAAAAAAACAGTTTGAACGAAGGTTTTCCAGACTTACTGAGTGACATGGGGGACACACTTTTTGACTTATGAATGCCACTGCTGACAACAAAGCCTCCATGGGCACATCCAAAAGTTCCATCAACTCCAGCTCTGTCTTGCACAATACATCCTGAACCCAGCAGCAGTGACATTTGAGAACTGGAAACTTTAAAATACAAAATCTTCAAGAGTCGGATTGTGGAGCGCAACTAAAAAACAAATAGTGAAACACATGCAGCTTTCAACTCTATCAGGTAAATGGGCCCTTCAAATATATTGGGTAAATTTCTTCTGAGGTTTCATTGAAGTCAAACAGCACACAGATTGTTCTCTGTGTGTCCCAATGAAATGCCCATGCGCACACAGACCTCCCTCCTACCCTAATCTTGTTGGAAGATGAAAAGAATGGTTGTCAAAGGTTTTGCACTGTGGATTACACAGAAGAGATATCTTCCAAGAAAAATTAGAATCCTACAAAAGTCCATGGCATATGTAACTCTATGCACACATGCACTGCACAAAACAATGTAAACAAACAAAACACTCTGCCAACATCTCCCAATTTTTATTTTTAAAAAAAAATTCTGATTGGAACAGCACAATCTATCAGCTTACACGACCAGCAGTTGGCACCTAGGAGAAGAAACAAACTGCAAAGGAAGAAGACTTGGTCACGATGGTTTGTTGGTCTTGCACTCAAAAGAGACATAGTTTTAAACCCCAAACCCTAAACCCTAGAATCCTCCTCCTTCAAGCTGCAACAAGCTTGTGCCGAAGGTAAGCTTCATTTCCATGTTTAGTTTGTCCCTGTACAAGCAAGCCAGCAAGCCAGCCAGCCAGCCATCTCTCAGAAGTAAAATGCAGACAAGAAATCACCAGGGTACAGAATTTCAGCAACAAAAACAAGAGATTTATGAAGGATTTCGTACTTTGGCAGTGAGAAGATTGCGAGCAGTGAAGACATGGGCGACTTTCTCCTCCACCCCCATCCTGTTCACCTTCCTGCCCGCCATCGATTCCTTTTCCTCTCAACTCCTTTTGCAATCCTTGTAACCTACCTGCCGCACGGCTGCTGCATGTAAAACTTCATCAAAACCATTCCATTGTCGCAGTTACCAAAAGACGAGCGAGCGACCGAGATGGAGAGAAAATTCTCCATTCTAAGAAACAAGTCACAGAAGCGGAGTCAAGTGTTCATGGGTTCCGCAGTTTTCGTCGGTTTCCTTCAGAACCCAGACGGACTTGGTTTCTTCGTCTTCTCAAACATTGCTTGCGCTATAACATCGCAGGAGGGCTTTTTTTTTAAGGATTTAGGGTTTAGGGAAGGACTTTTTTCTCAAGAGCTCTCAGATTTTGAGAGTTCAATTTCTGGGTTCTTTGATCTGATCAGAGTTTCTTCATCTGGTTGCAGGGCACCAGCATCGGGTAATGGAATTTAAGTATGGTTCAAATCTGTTGCAGGGGCTTTTTATTTGTATGATGGGCGGTTTCTGGCACAAAAAGAAAGAGAGAGAATATGGCACTGGCAGCAGCAGGGGTGAAATCTGAAATGCATGCTAACATGCTAATTGTAGAGATCGAATTCACAATTTTACTTTCCAGACACACAGGCAGGTAGGCAGTCATATCCAATGGTGGATTCAAGTGATACCAATGACATGTCAATAGCTGACAATGACTTTCATGCAATTCCTAGGGTAGTTCATGAAAGTGATCATCAGCAACTCAATCACTGATCCAACCGGAAGCAATTCAATCCTGGTGGTTCTGGTCACAGGCTCAGCAATGCTTTGAAGTCAGATAAGTGTGCAGCATCATCTACAGCTTTTTCTTTCATCCACTACTCCATTCCTCCAACCATCTGCCATGGGTGGAATTCATTACTGTCCCCTTATGAGCTCTCTCTTCGCCAGTCAGATATATGCATCTTTGTAGAGTTTGAAATTCCTGTAAACAAGTGATCATTAGGAATTCACTGCACAAAACAGCATGCAACAAGTAGTCTATTTGCTGTAATGGAAAGATACAATAGAAGAATTTTGGGCAGTTTGTCCCAGAGTGCCCACATCAAAACAGGAGCTATGTCATTCATACTTCTGCTCAAAAGACTAAATGATACCTTCTAACCCAGCTTTTAAGGCAGGGAAGATCATGTACTAATCACTACATTACAAAGGCTATAAGAATCTTCTTGTGCCTGTTCAGCAGCATCTACTCTGTCCTTTATGTTCAACTGTGCCTTCAGACCACTGCCCAAGGTAACCTGAACAAGCAGGAAACCAGAACATGCAAGATGAAAAAGACACCACCGCATTAGAGAGTGTTAAGAGCGCAAACTGTGGGAAACAAATTCTGACATTGTATAGAAGCACATGTTTGTAGAGCAGTCAATGCTGGAGAGTGTCTATGGAGACTGACATTAAGCACTGGACATCACCCATTAGGAGAATTGAGTCTAAGTTGAGAGATCAATTTCTGAAGGGAAAAAGGGTGTATAGGTCTCAGGAGAGGGGCGTAGAATTGCATAGGTATATCAGACTGAAGGTCAAGATTCATTCACCAGCAGTTATGGGTTCGCCAGATTGGGAATTGTGTTCCAAGAATACATGCCCAGGATTTTAGGATGCTCGCAGCAAGGGTGAGGTCTTGCCACAAGAAGGATACAGTCAAGACAAATTCTCCTCAGCATTGTAAAAGCTGATCCCAAGCTCCATTTAGAATCAAATAATCATGGGTTGGCATCCTTGCATCAGGAGACAGTGTACTGGTGATGCTCAAAAAATCCTCCTGCTTAGAAAACCTTGTAGAGTGAGATTCAATCCTTTACAGCCTGCTGTTTAAATCATATTACAAACATGAAAGTACTGCACCTAGCTTAGCACTGGAAAGCTAGACCCACCCTTGCACAAACAGTCACCAGGGAATCTGTACTTAAAGAGGTTCAAAGAGATGTAACCATCTCACCATCTCACCATCTGTGAAAGGTGAAGCACCTCCAAATCTCTTGAACAGGTTCATAGAGATGTTCAAGAGATCCAAAGCATCACTATAAGCCCAGAAAAAATAAGCTCTAAGGTTATGATTAGAAACCTTACAGAAATGATGTCTGTACCCCTCCACATTTAATCCAACTTTCATACTACACTCTCATCAAAACCCTATCTGCCAACTATCAGACTAGAAGCTGAACTGGGCAAGACATCCAGAGGCAGGATATGAAGAAGTTTAAACTCTAGCTAGAAGAAAAGAATTTGAGGGGAGGCTAAAATGCTGGTGCTCCACAAGAAATGGTTCAAACGTGCACACAGTATGGGTAGAGCAGGTAAGGGAGCTCTGAGATCGTGGAACTTACTTGTGCCAACTGCTGTGTTTTGCTCATACTTAAGATCATCATAAACCCATCTCCATACCACCCTCTCAGACTTTTCTTACTTCTTGAAGACCTGTATTTCTTTCCATCTCTGTCCTTGTGACCTCTGAACTGGAGACCCTCTCACTATCCCATTTTCCATTTCTTGCTCAACAGAATTCCAAGCCTGAAGCTTTCCCACCCCACATTGCAGGCCCTGGGTTGATTCTGAAATCATTGGCCCCATGCCCATGATATCCACCTCCAGAACCTATTTGTTCTCAGTGCTCTGAGGTCAGTAGATCTCAGACCAACATGCACATTCTCCATGCTCACACACAAGATTGCTCCTTCTCCCCCATTCCCTGCAACATCTGTGGCTTCCTCATCCCCCATCGTTCTCCTTTCACTACTGCCAAAAGCACCCAATGGGAAACTTATCCCTTCTACCATCATTAGCATGTCCCTTTTGCACTGTACAGACCTCTGCAGCTCCATCTTTATCAAAAGTGTGACATCTCCTGGATGAGCAGCGAGAGTGAAAGCCATTTTGTGTTACAACACTCGGGATTCAGGAGCAAATGTATAGCTCGCACAGAAGAGGGCCAAATATCTATCTGATCATGGAGGAGGACAGAGACTCTTGAGCTTTTCTAACCTAGACCAAATTGTTTGAAGGAAGAGTAAAACAAAATGAAATAGACTTTGCTACAAAAATGGATGCAGCAGATCCAGAGAACAGCATTCAACCAGAGAGACTCATTTTGTGCAATCATGGAAATGAGTTGACTCCTCTAGAGTACAAAAATGAGACAGAAGGGCACAGAACATGAAAAAGCTAAGGACTCTGTCATACCAAAAAGGTGGAGGGGATCACAAATATCACAGTACTTAGCAGGGACATGTCACCATCATGGAGGCTAGTTGATCTTTCTTTCAAGCTTCCACTAGAGTGCATACATAACCTACAACATCACTGGAGAGAGGAAAGGGACACACACAAACATTGGTAAGGATGTATAGTAACTTGAATTACGAACATGGTTTAAGCAAAACGACTAGCGAGGGAACCCAAACTGTCATTGCAGTAGTTAGATGAGCACACTAATGCCATCACCATGACTGCTGCACTTTCACTCCAAAGAACATCGAGATTGCTTTCAACAATTTCACTGCATGCAAACTCGCACTTCATAAGAAGTCCCCTCCAGCTCAAAAGCATGCTTATTATGATGGAACTTTCCTCTGAAATTTGTGCTTACCAAGGTAATCAATGTATTTCCAGTAGTTGAGCTTTCACCAAACCCAGCCCATCCCAGCTGCTTTTGGACCAGAGTTCTCCAGGTCGCTAGGTCAGTAACTCATCACCAGTGTCAATAAGCCAGTAAAAATATCATTACCTTGAACAGAGATTTCAAAGGTTTTGGAATGTTCTCAATCTTGGTTAGGCTTGAGATACCTGCTGGGACAGATGGATACATTTAGAACACTTGAATATTTTCTGGCGGTCAACATTTGCAAAAAAAATTGGTACATATGACAATATCTGTCTTGCATTGGGCCTTTTGTTTGTTCCATGCAATAAGCAGACTGAAGAAGAACCACCTTAGAATTAATTCAGCAGGTAGATGCAGGGTCCAACTCCCAACAATCCTCAGCTAATCCTGGGCTTTCATCCCCTTTCAATCGGAATGAAGGCACTCTATGTGAAAATCTCCAAAGATCTTGTACCTGAGTTACAGGTCCAACTGGCCTCCAAATGGTCTTGAAATTATCTAATTTAATCAAGGACACAATGCCTACCACCCCAGCTACCACAGAAAAATCAGTTTGAATTTCTGCCATCTCATATTGCAACTTGTCTTGTGCTCCTGACTTTGACAGTGGCATCCTATACATGGCCCACACTTCACCAGTTTTTGGATATACTGTGAAGAGCCTTTTTGATGCAGTTGTTTCAACTGGAATCAAATGTGAGAACATATTGATTCCGTTGAAGTCTACAGCTTTGGCTATCTTGAATTCACCCACACCTGGAGAGACCTTGCGCAAGTTTACCCCTGTTACAACACGCCTAGGGTGATTTACAGATTCAAGCCAATGACAGTCAACCTTGAAGGGATGCAGCTGCACTCTGTCTATCCGACAGTAAAATCGAGGCATTGAATCATGATCATCATATACAGCCCAGAAGTGGCCTGCCTGTATGTTGGTTTCTGTGCGGTCTGCATCAAAATCATGGAAATCTGGATCTGGCACAGTGACTTCATTTGGTTGATCACTCTCAAAGCTCTCAGGTGACAAACTAAGATCCTCTGTACAAGCTGGAGGCACATTAACCTCAAGTTGCACTGTGTTGGATTCTGGCAGAGGTCCACACACCTCCTCCTTAGTGTCCAAAACATTGGAATCTCCTGCAACATCCACAAAACTTTCTTTCATCAGATCATTCCCTCTGTCCTGTCCTGCCTATTTTGACAGACAAATCCCTTGCTATTCTTGTCTGTCTGAGCTTAGAAAGTGATACCCTTCTAAAATCCTCTGACAACCAGTTCCTCTTACCTGGTTCCTTGATGTCTGCAGCATTGCTATTCCCTCCTCTGTTGTCCATCTCCCTCACTCCCATCTCCATCCTGTCACCTGTATTTGAGCCTGACTCTACTCCATCATCAACAAACTTTCTCTTCTGCTGCTGTTCCCCATTGGCCTCATCCATCCCATCCCTCCATTCTCCATTTGGTTTCCTGTCAGTGGCCATATGCATTCCGGCCTTCCTAGATGCTGGAAAATCCTCCAGGTCATCATCATCACTATCATCAAGCATATACATGACATTTCGTTTTACTCGTCTTGACCTCCGTGGCGCTTGACATAAGTTAGATGACAACCCTGGTCCAGCTGTACCACTTGTAGCAGGATGAAACACTTCATCTTCATCATCATCGTCATCATCATCATCTTCCTCCTCATCATCACCGACACCTCTCTTCTTCTTAAGAGGATGTTTTCTGGGCACAGCCTCCTCAGTGACCTTCTGTTTTGATTCTGATTCTTTGCGTTTTGCCAACAAGCGGTCTAAAGCCTCCTTTTTCTTTGCTTCAAGTTTTGCTTTCTTCTGCATTTCTCTCTCTTGCCTCCGTAACTCCTTCTCCTTCTCCTTCTCTTGTTGCTTTGCTTCTCTCTCAGCCTCTTGTTCCCTCTTGACCTTTTGAAAGGTCTCATCAACAACATGAGGTGCAGTTCCTGCAGCATTTGTGGCCGCTGCATTTCCATATATTGATCCAACCCCAACACCCATGAACCCAGCAGTATTTGCAGGTGGTACATAGCCATTAGTTGCTCCCACCCCACCACGTGCAAATCCATTCCCCATGACTGTTGCCCCAATTCCCTTGCCTTGGGTGGAGAAATGGAAAACTTCTTGTGGGTAAGAAGAGGCAGGAGGAACTGTGTTCGCTGGATTTGCTCCATTTTGATGGGGTGCATACATATCCCTTGCAACAAAGAGCCTATGGCACCTCTGACAAGTGAGCTGGAAATCCAAGAAAGTCCTCAGATATTCAAAATTTGTGCGGCAGACTGGACATGAGGTCCAGAAAGTGAGGTGGCTTGGTGGTGCTTTTGCATGGGTGGGTTGTTGATGATGCCTTGTCGAGAACTGTGCTTTTGGATCTGGTATATGAGTCTGCACCTTGGCTCTGCACCGTATATCATGGGCTAATCTCTTTTGCTTATCAGACAGAACACCAAATGCTTCCCCAATGAGCTTGAATGCTGCTTCCGCCCCTGCAAACTTGTTCTTATCAGGATGCAGGAGCAGAGCAAGCTTTCGATACTGTCGCTTGATCAGGCTATCATCAGCCAGTTGTTCCACCTGTGATCAACAAAACAAACAGGTTAGGTCAGAGAACTGTAACTTCATGCCCAAACACAAGCTGAGCAACCATTGCTTCCAAACCAAATATAAGACATGTCATTCAGCATAAAAGATATTCCAAGAGAGGCAATATATGCATTGCCAAACAATACATCTCCTGGTGAAATCAGCATAATATGGTAGGGTTGGTACCTGCCAGACTACAGTTCCTGGAAATTCACTAAGATGTTACAGCAATAAAAGAAGAGAGAAAAAGGTCACCTCTGGTCATGCTAGTACAGATCCAAAGCTAGAAATGAACTTGAAAAACGTGTACAACCCAATAAGAAAGAATCATTACAATAGCTTCACTGCAGGTGAGGAAAGAACCACACCTTCCAGACTAGCTTGAGACATGGCAGCATCTAAAATGTATAGTAAAAACTTGGAGTAAAAATGGCATGGTGGGACAACACTGTAAATCCCTACTTCTGTCAGTGCACACCTACTTAATATAAGGCTTGGGGAGATTAAGTGTAGCAGGATGTGACAATGTAGCGATTCCCTGCTGAAAAAGATTGACCATTGTATTTCCTTCTTGCTATCATAAGGGCATAATTACCCTATTTGCATCGCTACCCTTCTGGTAACCAGAGCGCACAAGAACTTCATCTGAGTCACTATGAAGCTATGACACAAGCAGAACAGGGAGCAGGAGAGTTGAAAATTACATACTAGGGTTGAATGAAAAGGCTTCGTTTCTGGAGAAAGAAACAAATGCATTGTCCAGAAACAAATGCATGGTGAATGCAAGGACAGGGACTCGCAACGTCACTGTTGACAATGATCAGATTGAAGTGCAACATTTGCAGCCAGTGAACAGGAAGTGGAAGGAGATGAAGCTTGTGTGAAGCGAATTTCGGAAACAAAAAAGAAAGAAAGTTTATTAGTCTGTCCGCACCTGAAGGATTCCATACCAATTTATCTCATTGCCTCCGACTCGCACCGCTGCCACACTGTGAACATCCACGACTGCCAGCATTTGACTGACGCCTTCCAGATCCGGGAACAGTGCTTGTGCCTTGATCAGAAACTTCTTGGCCCCTGAAAAGTCATGAACTGCAAACTTCCTTTCTGCAATCTCTCTTGCCCGAACTGCCTCTTCCCTGTTGCACTCCATCCGAGTTGGTTGCAGAGTACGTTCAGTCGAAGCACTAGTAGTCAAATTTTCTCAGAATTGATACTGCAGTAAACCCCAGAAGAAAAAATGCTCTAAGCATGTGCCATAAGAACTCCTACTCCCAACCCTCCTACTTCCATGTTCTTTCCCCCCTCATGGAGTTGGCCATGCATGGCCAGTGCTTCAGCGATCACGGCGGTTTCTCCATCACTTCTTCTCACCTCCCTCGTTCAGTATCATCACAAACCCAGTTCTCGACACTCCATGCAACAATATCAACAGAATATGTCACACTTCTAACAAAAGCATCGAAACCCTAAAACTCAAGGCACTCTTTCTTCTCTCTCTCTCTCTCTCTCTCTCTCTCTCTCTCTCTCTCTCTCTCTCTGTGTGCAGAGCACAGGCGACGCGCAATTTCTTTCTTTCCCTCGATTCTTTTTCCTTTCTTTCCCCAAGCGCACGTCCCTCACCTATCTCGCGAAGCAACTGTGAACATTCTTTCAAGACAAACCCTCACGCCTGAAACAGGTGATGGCCGCAATTAGTGAAATCAAGTAGCTACTGGTTGCCAACGACACACCAACAGAAGAGAGAGGAGGACAGCTAACGTACTATGTCACCATGCAACAGAGGAGCAAGCACACGGCCAGCCCGCCCAATAAACCAAACTCTTACCAGGAGCACAAAAAATAAAGAAAAAAGAAACACAACTTTCAGTTCCGCAGAGACTTTCACTCGTGGGTCAGGTAGTGGATGCGGACGGAGATGGGAGACGCAAACAGATAGACGTCGGATGCGGAGATGAGAGCGGCAAAAGAGAAAGACAGATGAATGACGGAAGAAGAGAAGGAGGGAAAAGCTTGTGAAGCCCCAAAAACCAACCGCCGCAAAACGCCAAAATCGAAAGGGATGTTGGAATTTGAACAGCAATAATAAAGCTACAAAAGCAATGCAGAGAACGCGGGAAAACGGGCCTGTGCGCGCGCGAAGTCGAGAATTGCAACCCGCGGGAGCGGCAAGCGGAGACGACGCGGGCACGCAGCAATACGTAGCCCCCAGCGGACGGACGCACAGCGCGCGAGAGACGACCGCGTACAGCGCCCCTCTCCCGCGCGGTCACCCGCGCGCGGTCGCGATGCGATTTGCAACCTCGTTGCTAGGTTTGGATGTGGATGGAAATAGCAATGTACAAATTTGGATGATATGTTTATATTCTCATGAAAATATGGAAAAGAAGTTTTATTTTATTTTATGAAAGACATCAGTTAAATTAAAATTGGGAATTTAAAAACTAGGATGGTTAGACTAACCCTAAAAAGTAAACAACTTACTTCCAAAATTTAATTCCAAAATTTTAATTTGGAATTAACAGCTTTGACACTAATTATATTATTTTTAGACATGTTGAAATGCTCCCCAAAAAAAATTAAATCAAATAACAAAAAATTTGTGAAGGAAAATATTGAATCTTCAAGAATTATTTTACTTATTGACAAGAAAAATTTCAAATTTATTAAATTATTCAACAATTTGACATTGCTAAAATATTACTATAAGGATAATTAAACTTAATAACTAGTCATATGTTTTAGGGAAAATGATTCAAAAAAATGTCACAATATTGTTGTCATAATTACATGCAATGTAAAACATAATATGTCAAAATACTATGTGATTAGAACAAATTTGTTTAATAAGTTGGATGGATGCCATGAATTTTGGATGAATACCATGTATTTTTTGTGAATATTATTAGGTTATGAAAATGGCATGGATTGGGGGGGGGGACTTTAATGCAAGGCTTGTATTATTGTGAATGAACTTTTTTGGTGATAGCTTAAGTAACACCCAAAAAGGTTCCAATAAAGGCATGTACCA
>Ga0116229_10005379_pt1 | contig 20921 bp, 10 predicted proteins | sample S1TSphgellanicum_3_FD_87313 | JGI IMG/M metagenome (GOLD analysis project Ga0116229, IMG submission 87313) | Host-associated microbial communities from peat moss isolated from Minnesota, USA - S1T2_Fc - Sphagnum magellanicum MG | ecosystem: Host-associated > Plants > Peat moss > Unclassified...
GGTACGGATGGAGATGCTGTTACATTACAGAAAACTTCAAATTTCTTTATGGCATCATATCTGAGTCATTCGGAGTCTTTCAAGTGTGTGTGTGAAGGTAGGGAGAAAAAATACAATTGTGGGTAATTGACAGAATCATCATTACCCATCAAACTCTTTGATAGAGATGGGGTTTTTGAGATGGGGTTTTTGCTATCTTGACTTCAGATATTGTAATTGCATCATAACTATGACTTTCTGACATACAATTGATTCAAGGGTGCAGGCATATGCAGAAATGCTCTGAGTGGGTTTTTTTACACATTAATTATTTGTATAGCAAAGCATTTGCCAACAACAGTCCATCCAATGAAACTTTATGTGTACTTGAGGACCTCTCGAGGACCTCTCGAGATGTCCTCCAAGAGAAGATTATATTATTATATGACTTCTGGTTCTGGTAATATTAATGTTTCAGAACCGGAGAATTGTTAGATCCAATTTTTTTGAATAAAAAATAAAAAATCAAAGAATTGCTTTTCCTGGTTATTTCAAAACCCTTAAACGACCAGGGGCTTCCATGAAAGAACCATCAGTTATTTGGGTTTTCAATTTTTGAGAACCATGGTTATGAACCCTACGAATCGCCCCCTAATTTGATCCTAATTTTAACATCCAATGCAAATCAATTAAGCAATTTGATATTCATTTAACCATTTTGATTTGCTTTGGATCTTTAATGAACAATTCCATCTCATGTCTAGGATAGTTTACGAATAATTTTATTAAATGTCAAATTTATGATTGTAGGTGAATAGCTTGAATCATCAAATAAAAGTGGATTGATGTTACCAATATTTTTCCCCTAACAAGTGGCTCCTCACCTCATTGTGTAGTAGCTCTACCTTTTATGGTACGTTCGACAAAAATTGTCAAAGATAATTTAGTTATTCAACACAATTGCATCTAGTAAAAGATTGCACCAATGGTGTGGATCAATTCACCTTATATTATTGGATAGAAGCTAGGACATTTCGATATGATTATCTTTCATAATGTGAAAAAAAAAATTCAAAGAAAAAAAAAGACGAGGATTATGAATTACATAATGTGAATTTAGAAATTGACAAATTAGGTTTTAGGATGTCGAGATGTAATGGATAAAATATTAGCACAATGCTAGACTACATTTTGCAAAAAATATAAAACATATTGATTGACCTAGTTTCAAACTTATCTAGATGTTAAATTGATGCATTAAAAATGATGTTGTACAAATATAACACATGTTTTCAGCATTATTTTAGTTCATGAAACTTGGGGGAATTACATTAATAGTGTGAGGAGTCAAAAAAATTGTAACAATTGCTTAATTTTTCATGTTTTAATGTCAAAATTTGTACCAATGTTGCAAGTCATTCAAAAGGACCCATTAAACATTGTAAAAATCTTTTATTTATTGGAAGATTTTTGAAACATAACATATTTTGAATTATGCTTTTTAAACATATATTTAAACAATAATATATTATGACATTTTCGCATAGATTTAAGTTTTACAAATTTTAAATAAAATATTTTAAAGATGTTTTGAAAATATTTTATATAAACAATATATTAGGTGGGTTTGGCTCTTATTATCCCATCTGCACCCACTTGTAAACATAATAAATTTAAAGGATTGATAATGCTTGAAGTGGTTCCTTTCATTATAATTACGCTCTAATCAATTTGCAAACTAATACAAAAAATTTCAAAAAAACAAGTGTTACGTTACACTAATTTAGTTTTTCAAAAAGAACATGTCAAAGAATGCAAGTACGTTTCTAGTTGTCACCCACCAATTCCTAGTACAAGACAAAAATTATTTGAAAAAAGAAAAAAGCTTACAGAAAAAATGATGATTTGCAGAGTGTTTTCCCTACCTCTAGGAAGAGGCAATAAAACTACAATAATGCAATTTTCCAAATGTATTTATCCATATCATAGTACTTGAGCAAGTTTGATAGTCCATTGTTGAGTATTTAATTAATTTTCAAAAAATCAATTAGACAACCATTTTTAAACTATCATTTGAATATCCAATCAAAAATGTTAGAAAATATTTTGCACTTGAACAATGACGAAAATCATCCATCTTCAATCACTTTTCATCAACTTGTGATCATTTCATCACTTGGCACTTGCCATTTCTTATGTGTTTTCAGCAACATTGCCATATTTGAAATTACAATGCAATTCTTGGTGCTACCATTTGTGAGTACTCATTTTGGTTACTCATTTTTTGGTACTTTCAATGGAGTATAGGTTTGCAAGATTGGTGCATTCTAGTTAAGAATATTTTTATAGAACATACATTTACAAGATTGGTGCATTGAAGAGCTTACCATAATTAAAACATGTGAAGGGAATGTGCACAACTTTTAATTTATGAGTATCATTAGAAAATGCCATGGAATGTTTCATAGTGATTATTGTGAATTTGAAGTTGCAAGTGTGTTTAAATTTATGGATGATTTAAAAGCATTGTTTTTAGTTAAGGTATTTATGGATATTGGAGAAAAACAACAAGAAATGTCAATAGGGTTATTTAAGCCCATCACAAAAGATGAGTGCCACAGCATTTTGCAACATGAAGTTGATTTGTTGAATAAAGTAGGGCATGAAAAAAATACATAGTACATAATGGAAAAGTGTCTAGTTGGCTAACTCAAGAAATTCAAAGCAACATTATAAGCAAACTAGAAAATCAAGCATTAGTCAAATGATAGGTCTTGGATGCATCAGCACAAAACATATGTGAACTAATTTCAACGAGATCTACAACCACCCATTGTTGCAACATCAACAAATGTCATGATAAAAACATTGATGCCCTCCATTTGTTAAAAATTGCTGATAGAAAACTAAGATGTCTTAATGCCTACGAAAAACTTGGAAAAAGCAACCTGTATGAGTGGTTTATAGAGGTAGGAGAAATAAAAGCCAAGTATGGCCATATTGAGGCATGCATGAGAATTCAAAATAAGAAGCATAACTTGCCAATACTTGAGAATCATTTGTGCTAAGAGATTTTATGGTGGCATTGTTGCAAAAAATGAGCAAGGTGATCAGCTTTTAACAACCTCCACTATACAAACAATACTCTATGGAATGCTTAGGTCTTTGGCTCCTTATGTTCTTTGTAGCAACAAACACATGGTGGGTTTAAGGTTACTCAAGAATGGACCCATCAATTCATGGAGCATTAAACATGTATTTCATTAATTTTAGAGTTTGAAAATAACAATAATTTTTTTGAAGGGTCAAAATTATGTGTCATCTTATGATCCAGTGGACAGAAGATTCATATTTTCATGTATTTTCCATGTTTAAAATCAAAAGAAATGAGAGAGACAATAGAAACTGAACCGAGTGGCTTCCAAGTTTACATGGCACATTCATGATAACCGAGAAAGAATGAAGCAAACAACAAAGGTGAAGACCAATCTCATTTCCAAATTGGGGCTTTAATTATCAAATATAATGTTGAAAACTCACATCCCTATTCAAAATTGTGACATGCAAGAAACATATCAAAGCCAAGAACTCCATTCCCTCATGTATTATGCATTTCATATTTCTTGAACTCCAACTGCATTTATTGCACTTTTGGAATGTTGGTAAAAACAAGCAAGCAATTGCAAAAGTAAGATTTATACAATATCCGTTTGGTGATTCTTCACAATTTTACAATCTTGTTGACTAAGTTGCAATGAAGGGAATGTTTGGAAGGAGGCAGACTAGGAATTTTGTGCTAAGTTTCAATAAGCAAACCTCCCAACAATCTCAACCATGTCAGAGACCTTGGCAAATTGCAAGGTATCTTGAACTTTTGATGTTTTTTGGATAGGGTCTCTAGAGCTTTTGAAATTGTTGTCGGATATTTACCAAACATTTTGAAAAATTCACAAATAATTAAATCATCATCAAACTGGCTCAAGTAGTATAGTAATCAACAATCTCAACACTAATGTTTTTTCTTTTCTTTTATTATTTCCATTCAGTGATATCCAAAGTGGTGATCATAAGTAAGAAGATTTAACAAAGTTTAGCTATAAACTAAATATGAAAGTGAAAAAAATTATGCATCCTTCCATATTGTTGAGTACCTATTGAAGCCTAATATAAAAAGAAATTTCTCAACAAATATTTGTTTAATTTTTTTTTTGGGGTAGAATAAAACCTCAAAGAACCTACTATTGTAATAATTAAAATAATATTTTTTCTAATTAAAAATTTTCTGGGAAAAAATAAGCTGTTTAGCACACCATCCCTGGGGAAGCAAATTCACAAAGTATAACAAATAAGCAGGTGAATTTTTTTGATCCTGGCCTAACTTATAACCAACCAGCCAAAAAACTTTCACATGAATGCTTGACTCTCATCGTTTCTAGTGTGGAGTTGTTGAAGTTTTGGTTTCTCGCATGCCCACAAAGATTCAATTTCTATTTGTATGCTGAAAATTTGAATTTCCATGGGCAGCATCCTGAAGAAGAATCAATTTGTACTCGCATGCTGAAAATGCAATTTTTACTTGCACGTAGAAGACATAAAATAGGGTGGCTCAAATTTTGATTATCTTTTGCTTATCCTTGCACGATATCTCAAATGTTCACTTGGCTACATATGCCTGAATTGACTATTGAATTATCCAGCAATCAAAACTCCATGAGCAAAAAAAGTAGAGTTTTGAATCATCGACAATTCAAGTCTTTTATGAACACTTTATCACCAATGGGCTGGTGCAGCTACTTTAGTGTGTGCAAGTTGGGTTTGGCTTATGGTACTGGATTTAAACCGTTATCACTCTAAATGTTTCCATAAGTGCAACTTATCAATGCAGAATCATTTAATTCAGTCATGTGGGAAGCATTTAATTTCGCATTTTAGTTGTAATCATTGACAAAATAATCATGAAATAAGGAAAAAAAACCCCAAGTGAGATGTTCAAAGCTTCACCCTTGATGATCACAAAATCGAGAACATAATTTGGAGTTTAGACAGTAGATGATATGAAGGACAAAATCAACCTTTGAAGCCTCCCTAATTTCTGCACATGATGTATAAAACTTTGCAAATTGAGAAGAGTCAGAAGACCTTTTGAAGTGATTCATTTAATCAGTAGATTAACTGCGAGATCAGCAGCCACAATTCAGATAATAAAGCAACTTTCATCTTTTGCTGGATTAGCAGCAGCAACAAGATATGCAGTTTTGATCTTTGCTAGATTAGTAGGCAGCAAACAAGAAAAACATCTTTTTTATGTTTTCTAGATCACTAGCCACAGTTTTTTTTTTGCATTTATTTCACCTTAAAAAACATGATTGACACATACAAAGAATTTTTGTAAAAAAAGATACTAATTTGCCAGATTTCAAAATTTAAAAAAAATTAAAAAATCTCCAGATTACTGTACAACAACAGGTTCCAACAGGTAGCCAAAAACATAATTTAAAGACTCTTAAATTTTAAAACTTTCATATCTGTACTGTAGCCAAATTTGGCTAATTCTTATTGTTGACGATCGCCAGTTTGGCTAGGTCACAGAATTGAAAAGAAAAACACTGAGCAGCAGTGAAACAAGCAGCAGCAAGCTTAAAAAACAGCTTCATTTATATTTGCTAGATTAGCAAGGTTAAACAGCTTAATCAAATATCTTTGCTAGATTAGCAAGGTTAAACAGCTTAATCAAATATCTTTGCTAGATTAGCAAGATGAAACAGCTTAACTAAATATCTTTGCTAGATTAGCAAGATCAAACAGCTTAATCAAATATCTTTGCTAGATTAGCAGGAGCAACAAGGTCAGCAGCTTTATCTTGGCTAGATTAGCAGCAGCAACAAAGATAAAAACAGCTCTGGTCTTTGCTAGCACCAGCACTGACAAGATAAGCATCTGTTATTCTTGGCTAGATCAGAAGCTGTAAGATATTAAGCATCTTTTATCTTTGCTAGAGTAGTGAACTGTACAGCAGCAACAAGATCAGCAGCATTATCTTTGGCTACATTAGCAGCAGAAACAAGATTAGGAGGCAGCAGCCTCTCTATCTTTACTAGATTAGAAGCAAAAACAAGAGTTAACAACTTTTATTCTTTGGTAGATTAGCTGCAGAAAATCAGATTAATTAGCAGCAGATAAATTTCTCTGCAATACATGACAAAACCTCTGTGTGTACGTACATATGTTGATGATTTTTCGCCGAGATCTGTAGAGTAGAGACTCTCGAGAGTTGTACGTTGCAAAGAGTTATTGGAACTTATGATGAATATGGACTGTAGCATTAGAATTCATTGCAGCTGCTGCCACCAAAGCCTGGAAATGGCAGTCTCTCTGCTGCTGATGTAGGCTAGTCAAGTTCACAGCTTTGTAGTTTCCTTTCTACACTTGCACTGCTTGACAAACAAGACTCGAGCTGTCCACGCGGTAGCTCCTGTCTGCCTCAGCTGCAGCTGTTTAATTGCAGCCCCATGTTTTTGTCAGAAAGCATATAATGCGGGTGAAACTGCTGTCTGTTGTGCAGCTCCGTAGACCATCTGTCGTTCTACCGTTGTCGCTACTTGGTTTGTTATATTGGTTGGTTTCGACATTGTTGTCAGTAGGAAAAAAAAGCATGTCAAGAACTGATCCGGCGCAATTGAAGAAGGATGGGCGTACTCGAGCTACACAGTAGTGCTGATCTGTATTCGACATGATTTGTTGAGTGATGATCGTCATAGTGGTGATGCTGCTGCTGCTGCTTCAGTGCATGTATAGAAGTTCCGAGGAGCCGAGTAGTGTGTTCTCGAGCTGTTAACCATGAGCAGCCTGGTGTTTTTACGGATTGAGAAACTGCGTGATCAGGAGCAGCAGCAGCCAGGAACAACAGCGGCGGTGTTGACCAGTTGCAGCTTCAGCAGCTTGCAGAGCTAGAGAGGATTGCAGCGATGGCGGAAATGTTAAGTCCCGCGAGCGCTTCTTCTAGATTTTGGTACTCTAGTAATATTCTTGTGACGTTGATCGTGGGTGTTGTGTATCATGAGCTGGTAGTTTTGGGCGACGCGCAGCAGCAGGAGCTGCTACTTGCGAACCAGCAGGTGAACGCACTCCTGCAACTGCAAGAGCTGCTGGAGTATCCATCGGCAACAAGGAACTGGAACAGCAACACAAACTTCTGTGACCTGACGTCCAACCCATCTCTGAACCTCACCTGTGCGGCTGGAGGAACATTGACGTACCTGCGGATCGTGGGTGACAAGCAGTACGTCCCCTTTGACGACAGGTTGCTGCTGTTGCATAGTATAACTGATGAACCTGCTGCTGCTCCGCTCTCGCACAATAACAAGTCGCTATCTTCTGACTTCAACTTCAGCGCCTTGATCGGAACCCTCTTGTCGTTCCCGGACTTGCAAGGAATCGAGCTGGTTTCAGTGGGATTATGGGGGAGTCTACCAGCTGCGGAGCTCAACCAGTTAAGCAATCTCCAAGTTTTGAATGCAAGCTCCAATCTGATTTCGGGGTCAGTTCCTCAAAGCCTCGCGGGGTTGGGAGCTTTGCGGGTTTTAGCGCTGGACGGAAATGCACTCACGGGCTCGTTTCCTTTCTGGTTGAGCTCTGTGCCGTCTCTACAAGTTCTATCCCTGTCTGATAATCATCTTTCGGGGGGATTGCAGCTCAACGATAGCAGCAACATCGCGCACTTCCACCAGTCGACCCAGCAGCAGCTGACGAGCAAGTCCAGCTTCATGAGTAGTAGCAACAGCAGGATGGAAGGCACTACTACTGTAGTTGTACCTGCAAGCTCCATAACCTTGTTGCAGAATCTCGTCTCTCTATCCCTTGCCCACAACCAGTTTACAGGGCTGATACCGAACTTAGACTCTTTGGTTCATCTCCAGAGCTTGAACCTTGGAGGCAACAGCTTCGGGCCTGAGTTTCCGTCTCTGGGCAACAAGCTTGTGTCGGTGTATCTGGGGGAGAACCAGCTCGCAGGTCCCATACCTTCGTCTCTCAAGAGTTTGACCAAGCTTCAAACTCTGGACCTTTCTGGAAATGCACTTAGCGGCAACCCACCTCAGTTTCTGTTCGAGCTTCCAAGTATTGTTTTCTTGAGCTTGGCTCGTAATCATCTGAGCGGCATTCTTCCTGACAATCTTTCTCTCGGCCCTTTCCTCACTTTCCTTGATGTGTCATCCAACGATTTGTCAGGTCCTCTACCCAAGGCATTCCTCAGTTCGGTGAACAATGTGACAATCAAGTACCAGAACAACTGCCTGGCGACAATCAAGCAGCAGCAGGAAACGGCTCTGTATTGCTCCTCCGCAACTGTTGCAGCGGCAGCGGCAGAAACCGGCAATCACCGCCATCATCGTCTGGCTATCATAGCTGCCATCCTTGGCGGAGGCGTAGGAATCGGATTGACCATTTGTATATTGTCGATTCTTCTCCTCAAGCGATGGACGACGTCGAGTGATGAAGAAGACAACAACATAGTTGCCCCTGAGGATGGCTGCAACAGTTCTTCCTTTGCAAGTCCTATCGGCATCCCTTCAGAATTGCTCATCAATGCGAGTAAGAGATTTTGTTTTTCGCCTCCTCAAAGCCAGAGCAGCTGCAAACCATGCGAATTCCTTCTTTTTTCTTGCGTACCCCATCTCTCCGGAAAGCAGCGGCTCTCCAAGTTGTAGGAAGGAAGATGAGAACAATGTGATCTCTCTCTCTCTCTCAATTCTTTCTTTGTGTGTGACAGGATACATTACACAATCCAAGAGACTAGGATTGCTTCCTCAACCAAGTCGAACCTTCACTCTCGAGGAGCTCAAAGAAGCAACCGATAGTTTCAATCCTGCTGCTTTTGTGGGCGAAGGCAGCCATGGCAAGGTAAAGAGTTTTTGACAAATCTTCAAGCTATGATCTTGGAGTTTGCATCTGGGTGAAGAACATAACATAAAGACCTAACAGAAGCTCTGCATGGATCTTCAAGCTCATCTTGAAGTTTGCATCAGTGTGAAGAATATTACATAGAGACCTAACAGAAGCTTTGCACTTATCTATTCAAGCTCATCTTCGAGTTTGCATCAAGGTGAAGAATATACATTAAAGACCTAACAGAGGCTCTGTACACATCTTTCAAGCTCATGATCTTGAAGCTCATGATTGTGGAGTCTGCATCAAGGTGAAGAAAATATATTAGAGACCTAACAGAAGGTCTGCTGCAATGGTGATAACATGGATCATGCAATCAATGTGCAGGTATTCAAAGGGCAGTTGACAGACAAAACAAAGGTGGCAATCAAATGGATTACCATCAAACCAGATGCAGATGTGCAGGAGATCAAGACACAGATGGATGTGCTCTGCAAGCTCAGGCATCACCGACACCTTGTATCGATTCTTGGATACTGTATAGAAGAGAACTTTGTTGGTGCTGGGGATGAAGCAGATGTCAAGAAGAGCCAGAGCTTGTATGTCGTGTCTGAGTTTGTCGAGCATGGTGATCATCTGCGAAGCCTTCTCAACAGTAAGAAGAGTCTACTACTTCTTCCCTCTCTCCCCCCCCAGATCATAACAATTTCCATTGCTTCCTCAATAAATTCAAGGGAAGAAACACTGACAACTAAAATCAATTGTTGCAGCATTTTCCGGAAGAGGCAAGATATGAAGAACATATTCAGCCAAAAGCTTTATCTCATAAGAGAAAAAGTCTGGAGAGAAAGAGAGAGAGTCAGAGACAGATCATGCTCATGGATTGGTGGTGGTCTAACCTTGCACCATATCTGGGTGCTTACTTGCACATGTTGTGTGTGTTTTCTCATTCAGAGAAAGGCAACAGGAATGCTTTGAGTTGGTCAGAGAGACTAGCAGCTGCCATTGGTGCCGGTCGTGGCATCCACCATTTGCACACATGTGTTGTGCCCCCTGTATTTGACAACAATCTTAAGAGCACGAATATTTTGCTTGGTGAAAGCATGGATGCTCAAGTCAGTGACTATGGGATCCTTGGCCACCTTTCTTCCTTTGCAGTCAATGTAAGTAGTCTATTGCATTGCTTTCCACCTTTTTGCAGTCATTGTACAACAATAGGACACTAAGACACTGCAGGAATTTACATGTTCTGGTGGTGTTATGTAGAACAAGACTCGGGAAGCCAAACAAGCAGGAGTTCATTTCAAAGATGATCTGATCAGGTTTCCTACTTCCTTGACCAGTTTTGCATATTCTTATCTGAGATGTTGCTAGATCTGTCCTTTTAAGAAGAGAACAGAGAATCAAACACTGTTGCAGGCTAGGTTAATAAAAACAACACCTATGAAGGGCTGTGTCTTCTTTTGGGTTATCAAGCCTGCATATGTTGTTCCATTGCAATATTCTGGTAAACAGAATTGACCTGCAATATTGTCTTACAAAAAAAAACTTGGGAGTCTGGTGTGCAGGAAGGAGCAGAATGATAAGCAGGATATCTACAACTATGGCTTGATACTCTTGGAGATCGTGCTTGGGAGGCCACCCACAATTAAGAACCCCTTCCCACAGAAACGTTCAGAGCTGGCACGTAGCCCTTGAAACTCTTTGCACTTTCGTCCCTTTACTGACTGGTGATGCTGGTTCCTGCAGTGAACAATCAACTGTAAGCATGAAGAGAAATATGAAAGAACAAGGAATGAAATGCAATGCTGCATGAACATTTTGTACAGCCTTAAAAACTGATGATTACTGCTTCTCTCATGTTTTGTGACATCTAAAGAGAGATGGGTGTTCTGATACTGAAATGCAGGAAAGGCTTACCAAGGAGAAAGGCCCATCAATGGAACTCATTGACAAAGGGATAGTTGGGATGTGTGGTGCGGAATCATTGGCAACAGTGCTTGAAATTGCTGGAAAGTGCATGCTTGACAATCCTGCAAAGCGACCATCGATGGAGGATGTGTTATGGAACCTTCAGTATGCCGCACAAGTTCACAGTTCCAGTGCTGCCAACAACAGTGCTGATGAATTTGATGCAAGAAGGGAGGAATTCCAAAAAGCACCTGCCTCCACTGATAGAAGGCACAGTGGTGGGTACATCCAAGACACTCAAGTTTCTGATGAGGATTGGAAGGCTGGCCCATCAGCATTTGCATCTGAGTTTCTTCGTTAAACTCCCAAAGTCTGTAGGGGATAGTAGCATTTTTCAGCAGCAGCAGCTCCTCCCTCTGTTTCAAACATTGAATAGCTTAATTACCACTGGATTGATACTTACACAGCAACAATGAGTATTATGATCTCAATTGTTCTAATGTTCATGTAGCTCATCAATTGTGGACTGATATCATAAGCAAAGATTGCATACTTGAGGAGACACTTTCTCTCAAGTTTGAGGTCTTTTCTATGAATGCCAAACTCCCAGAGCAGAGACACTGCAGTCAAGCTGAAGAGGAGATGGATCCTGTAAGCTGCAAAAGAGTAGATTTGGTTTGCTAGAGAATGGATAGAAGAGGATTTGATATGTAGTTTCGGTAGTAGATGTGGAGAGAGAGCTCTCCACATCCACAAAAGCTTACCATGATTGTACTGTGTGTGAGCTAATTGTAAAGCTACTTCAGATTGTAAATTTTCAGCTGATGATATACAAGGGTGTGTAATGTTGTTACCTTCAAAATGTTGTTGTTGTGGACATTTTTCAGCAACGTCTCTCATAGATATGATAGTTATAGTGAGACTGTCATCTCCTTTACTGAAATTTAGAAGACTTTTCATTCTTCCAAGTTTCTTTTGCAAAGAGAAGCACAGGAAAAGTGAGGAACACGAGCTGTTTGCATTGCAGGGAAAGGCTGTTTTGTTTGCGTTTGGCAGTGCTCATCACAATGGCAGGTAAAATGAATGCTCTTCTTGCTTCACAATGATGCCGCAATCATCATTTTCTTTGCTTTTTTGCTTTGTTTCTCTTGTTTCTTTTTTGTGAGGGATGTCTCTTTGTCTTTGACAAGTTTCCAGATCATTGAACTATGCATGAAGAACCCCCTTCCATTTGTGTTGTTATCATTGCCAAGTTTCTGCTATAGTAGTAGTGTGTATGGGATCAAGATCAATGTCACTTCAAGTAGTTGTTTGGATCTCAAATGAATGAAGAAATTGTGGCTCAATTGAACACTTGAGCACCAAAACAAAAGGGTGAAAAGTAAACATTGTTGCTTGTGCACATGGATTAGGCCATAGTTGGGCAACATTTAAGAAGGAATCAAAGCAAATGTGAGTAGCAAGTGTGAGCATTTGGAGAGTTTCGGGATTGTTGTTGGATTTTTGCGTGTACAGGAGTGGAGGAGGGAGTGTTGGGATTGTTGTTGTCGATGAATTTTGCTTGTGTGTGTATGTGTGTTTCTTTCTTCTACAGCAATGGTGGTATGTAGTCACTTGACGAGTCATTGGCAACTCAATGCTTCAAGTTACACCTTTTGTGAAGCACTTGGAGAAAATTTGTAGTGTATATTTGGAGGGCACCTTATATCGATCGATTTCCCTCCTAAAAAATGGGAGGCATATTATGACTACTCCTCAATAGTGGGAGGGTTCTTACACCTATAAGTAGGGATAATATCCCTCCCACTCCTATTCCTTGTTATCTACATAGGTTTAGTTCATGATAAATTTTGCCTCGTGCTTTACAATAGGTAAAGCACATGGGTGGTGGACATTCCCAAAAATGTAGGGTTATCACCTCATCCTAGGCCCCGTTATTTTGAGAATGCCCCCACCCTAAGGCTTTACCTCACACATATCTTTGTCATTGCATTCTCACTTTAGTGGGTGTATAAAGAGAAGTTGGCCAACTAAGCATTACAATCTTCATGGTGGTTTTATATTTTCAATTTTCTTCTTCTTGACAATAAAGAATTTCGTTGCTGCCTATAAAAGAAATAAATCTCATCTGCACATGAAGGTGTACGCCTTCATTTTCTCCACAATCATGGCACAAATCAATAGCATAAATGACAAAGCTTGAAAATTCAAAATCTTACTTTTCTTCTAGTGGTAACCGCAATCCATTAGCTTTCAAACACCTTTCCTATCCTACCCATGAAGTTTTGGCTTTCCACATCAAGCATCACCTCCTCCATGCTTGTTAGTTTCCCCTTACTTATTTGGCATTATCCTAAATAACCTAAAAATTCAAATTAAAAAAAAATGATGTTTTAGTTAAAATCCTAATTTTAAACCCTAATTTTAACAAATGTTTTATCTGTTTATTACATTATATCTTTTGTATTTTAAAAATATATATTTTAAATTTCATCCATCACCATGTAGTTTACAACAACCAAAAGTTTCTTGAAAACAAACATTTGCACAATGATAAATTATGGAGCTTACGATAGAACTTTTTTGTAAATCTCATTCAACAAAAGTAAAAATTCAAATATTTTACCCAAATGGTCATGATAATTCTTGATGAAATCATTGTTTTTCAAAGTTTAAAAATCATAAATCCATTTATAAGAGAATGGAAAGATGCATGTGTCATCTAACTTTTAAATTAAAAAATAAATAAAATTGGTTGACAATGAGAAAAGAAAAATTTTAACAACAAAATTAGGTGAAGATTATTAACAAATTTTATAACATTTAGCCCAAGGTTTTAAAATACACATTCAAACGATGTCACAAGATAAAACTACCAAAATGAAAAAAAAATGATTAAAAAAAATGACAAACATATTATGAAACTGGCATAAAAACTTGCAAATGGATTTGATTCAAGAAAATGTATAACATTTTTGGAAGCATTATTAAAGTTTGCAAGGCCTTAAAAAATTCAATAATAAAAGCCAAATTGCACTTAAACACATTTTCTCTCACACTTTTAATTTGGGCCTTAACCAGGATTTGTCACATGTTTAAAATCACAAATATTTGAAATGATAGTTTAAAAATTATCCTTAAATTCATATTTAATCCAGTTTTTTTTTCATTATTTTTCCATTTTGTCACTCTTTTTTATGGTCATCCAAAAAATCCAAAAAAAATCAAATAAAAAAATCCAATAGGAAATTGTTGAATTTACTATGATTTTCATTTATTATAATTATGTTGGTAGCCTATAACCAAAAGAAAATGTCCTACAAAATATGAAGAGATATAATGAAGTTCATTAGCATCTATTTATTCTACTTTCAATACAACCTAAATCCTAAATCATAAAAACAATTGGATAAGATCCTAGCCCTAAAATCCTAGCCCTAATGTTCAATTGTAAATTCACATTAAATTAAATTATTTCCTATTGCACCAAGTCAATTGCACAACGGGGTTCCCCCAATTGTAAAATTTGGTTATGCTGAATCAATAGGTGGGTCATAATTACTAATGAACAAATAACTTGCATTACACAATTGTTGGAGGTTTAGCTAAATATCAACACGCTTAATGTTCATTTAGTCTAATTGAATTGTTAAAATCCCACCCATGAACATGTAATGTGATTTTTATGTATGGTTTCAAATCAGGTGGTAGTCACTAGGTTTATATAAAACCATTAATAAAGTGGGCAAAATGCTACATAAAACTAAATCACATAAATAATTAAGAGGATAACACAAACCCAACCTAAATGTTTTTCACTTTTTCGTTTGCTTTCTAGAGTACCTTTTAAAAGCTTTTCATGTTAAGCATTCACACCATCCCCAAATTAAATTTGCTACAATCCAAAGAACTACTTAAATTGTAAAAGGCTTCAAAATTCATTATATGCATTATCCTTCATAATTTGGGCCACCTTGTATTTTTATTAATTATTAGTAGTAAGCTTTCATATAACTTTAAAAATACACAATACATTGGCTTAACAACCATTAGCATAATAAAATATAAACACAACAATCACAATTTAAACAACATAATGTAAAAGAAATCACAATTTAAAAATGTAATGATTCATCATTTAACTCCGGTCTTCAACTTTTCACAACTTGCTTCCTTTTATTTCCTAAAAACATATTCTTTTCCAATTTCACAAGTTGACATTCCATAAATGTTCTTTTTTTCACAACTATTTGCCTCCAAGATAAGATAAAACCTACATTACACATAAATAATAATAAATAAAATTCTCCTTCACATGCTCTTTTCAAATTCCAACGAAAATATTTAATCTATAGAAACAAACAATGGCTGCCAACTTTCCGCAATCATTGGTCATAATGTGAAAAATGACATATTTTTTTTTTAAAATCTAAAATTTTATGTTTCACACTAAAAACATTTCCACTACCACATCATTTAAATTTATAAACCATCTTTCGATTACATATCTCAATGTTTACATTGAAAACCATATCCAAAACCAAATTCCTTTAAACACCTATGAAGGTGCAAAAAATAATTCATTCTTGATTGTGACACCCAATGCAAATTCATTAACCAATTTAATGATCACTTAACCATTTTGACCTATTTTAGACCTTAATGAACAATTCCACCACTTATATGGGGTATTTCATTGATAACATTATTATATTAAAAAAAATCAATTTTTTAAAAAATCAATAGAATGTGAATGTATTGACATTTAAAATACACAAAAACCTTAACAACTTGTTGATTATTATTCATAACAAAAAAATTAAAGTTCATGAAAAACTAAAGCAAAATATGTAAAAGATAGTGATGATTTTTTTTTATTAACATTTGCATTGTTTTATTTGTTGAATTTTTTAAACAAAATTGAAATTATGAAAATGAAAATATTGTCATAAATGTTTTTAAAAATGGAAATGTAAAAATTTTATCATCGAAAATGATACACCCTCACATTTTTTGAAATATTCAAATGTGAATCCAAAAATGAAAATATCAAAAGAAGTTGGGGTACATTCCATAGCATACCACTCTTCAGGGGTAGAAGGCATGTTAGAGCTCCAGGATGGCATTAGGACGAACAATAAACAAATCAATTATTCACACAAACCTACACAAATTAATCAATAAGTTGGTTAGTGCGTGATTGGAGTTCTTTTGATGCACTTACAAGCCATGAGCATACACGAATTCACAAGACTCACCACCTTCCCCTTTATAATATTTTTTGTAATTAGCCACAAGGGTAACAAGATAAAAAAATTTCAATGTTCACATGTTTTATTGAAAATACTTACATGTTAAACAAAAACATGACATTAAAAGAACTTCATGAGTAATTATAATAATTTTAAATGAATAATAAAACACACAGTTTTATGGGTGACGTTGCAAAATAGTAAATAACTAAACTTGGATGTGAAAAATATTTTTACAGAGTCACATACTATGGATTTATACTGAACTGAAAAACTAACTGAAATTAAATATGGACGTCTTGTCATTTTCACTATTTTTTTCTAATTGAAAACCTCCAAAATCCCTTTAATTTTAAATTTCAAGTTTTAACTTTTCTTTTTGGGAAAATCTTGCTGATATATATAAAGCCTGGTACTGAGTGACCCCACTAGCTCCTCACATCATCAAAGTCAAATCATTTGTTCTCCATCAAAACCCCATATCTATGTGGTTACAAATTCCCTTTTTGTTCTTTCTGGGTGGTTCACGTATCACCACCCAAAAGATCATATTCCTCACAACCTCAACCAAGGTATTTTTTTTTCCCTTAGATTATAATTTGACTCTTATAAATTTTTAATTTTGGTTTATAAAAATTATCAATAGGTGAATTTATTCTAGATTTGAAAATATGGAGAACAAGAACATAAATTTTTTTTGGTTTATTCACGAAAAAAAAAACTAATATGAATTCCCACACATAAAATTAAAAAGGAAAGAAAACTTCAAAAATCATAAATGTATTGGTTCAAAAAAAGATGTGCATATAATGAAAAATGTGATTTAATAAAAAAATTTAAAATGAAAAATAAATATGTTATAAATAAATGTTATTTATTTAACATTTATGAACTTGTGAATTAAACATTTTCATTTATGTTGTAAATTTTATTTATTTTGATGCATGAATAACTTTTTTGATGACTAACAAATAAAAATGTTTCAAAATCAAGTACATGTTATAAAATGAATGTAAATGACTGTTATCATATTTTCATAAAAACTGAAAATCTGTGAAAATCAAATAAATAATTCTCAAAACTCTCAAATAAATTATTATTTTGACAATTTTGAATTTTTTTATGTTTTAAAGTTTTAAATCAAACTTTAATGAATGAAAATTTGTCAAAATTAGGCCCTTTGTAGAATGTAATTCAAATTTTTTTGAAACATAAATAATTGAAATGAAATTTCATTCCTAAAATAAAAGTTTGAAATTTGTCACATCAATATGTGTTGCATAATATAAGAATCATACTAACAAAAAAAAAAATTATGCATTGCCTTAACATGACACAATTCTTAATGTTTGAAAATTAACACATTCATTTTTAATGACACATAATAAAGTCAAGATTATTTCGAAACATAAAAAATGAAAATTTCTCTTTTCAATTTAACATGCAAACAAAAAAAAAAACAATGAAAAAACCCAAACCTAAAAAAAAAAAAAAGTTACAAAAAAGTCCATCAAATGAATAAAATATGAATATTGTTTTAGAAGAAAAATAAAGAATAGAAAACCAAAAAAATTAAATTAAATAAAAATTTTAAAAAACCATATCATCACCATCTTTAATTTGTAAAAAAATAAAAAATATAGAAAATCATTACCAAAAAAAAATATAAAACAATTCAAATTTTTTTAAAAAACTCTTCAACATTCATCAATTTTTAACGGTTAAATACATAAAACATATATAATTTTGAAAACACATGGCTGATAATATTAGGTAGAAGATAATAGGCATTACAATATTTCAAACACGTGTTGTTAGTTAAATTTTTATTTTAGTTATTTGTTAATATGCTTATTGATCATTTTATATTATATTAATTGACATGTTCATGGTTTCAAGTTAATTTGTATAATTGAAAACTTCAACCATAATTGATCATGAACAAAATGTCATTACTTGAATTAAATTTATTATTATTATATTTTATTTGTTTTAGTTTATTATTGATAATAAAAAAATTCAAAATATGTTATCATGATCATGTCATGATCATAACATGTTCAAAATGGGGTTTCAAATGTTTTTTAAATATTATAATTTATAACCGTTATCAATTAACGATCACTCACCCCACGTGATTATATAAATTATTATTTTAAAACATATAATTTTTTAATATCAAACATCTAAACATATCACATAATAGGTAATTTCATAATGAAATTAATTACATAAGTGTTTACTTTTCATTTTTATTAGATAATTAATTTAAAATAATCAAATAAACATACTTAGTTTTGATTTTAGCCAAATCAAACATAATTAATCTTTTTTCAAACACGATGTTATTAATGAAACGAATCACATTCTTGCAATAATAATAATGTTCAAAATAAAATTGAAATTTTTGTGCAACATCAAGTTTATGATGGTAAATAATAAATTCTTTTGACAATGTAATAATCATAATGATTTATTCAATTGAGTTAATAAATGCAAATTCAATAACCCACACATCTTTTAAAAAATTTCAATTATTAAATGTCAAGTTAAATTTTTTTGTAATAATCTTTACATTTCAAATTTATCATTAGAACATTATAGTTGTTTATTTAATTTAAAATTTCATTCAATCTTAAACACACAGTTTGTTCTGTAAAAAAAAAGTTAAAACAACATGCAAAATATTTGTTTGAAAATGATATTTAATAATAACATAATGGTAATTTGTTTTAAATTATTTTCAAATAAAAATAAGCACATAATAATTATAGTTGTTAGACTTTGGAATGCATTTGTTTTGTTTTAAACAAACGTAGTTATTTATTATTTTCTTAAGCACCCCAATCATGGTATTTTTTCCTCTTCAACAATTTGGAAGGGGTGTCATTATATATATAATTAAAATTTAAAAAAATCACCAACCAAGAAAATGTAAAGAATTGTTTGTCATCTAATTTTTGAACCTTTATGAAAAATAAAATTGAAAAAATATATTTTTTCTTATGGGAAACAAAATTGGAAAAGAAATATTAATAATTTTTTCATAGTACATGTTTTCAGGCATACATTTAAATAATTTAATGAAAAATTGATTAAATAAAAAAGATCTCCAACTAGTATTATTAACATTATGATTAAAATGATTAGAAATTCAAATTCATCTGTTTAAAATAACTAACTATGTTTAATTTTTTAAAAATAAAAATGAATAATGAATAAATTAAAACAAACACAGAATGAAATTATGGCCAAAGTTTATAAATAAATTTATTTTGAAAAAATGCATAATATATTTAAAAACCAACTTGTTAAGTTAATTGGGCTTTTGGAATGTATAATGATGGGAATTAAAATATAGGGAAAAATATTATTCAAAATGTTATGGATATTAAGAATGCAAATGATGGAAATAATTTTTTTTCATTTTTAAGTTTGCTACAAATTATTTGATTGATCATAAGATGCGTGTATATAATTTTTTTTTTAAATGTTTTTTTATTGGGAATTTAAAATAACATATTTTATTTCAACATTTGTGAAAATCTATATGAATATCTATGTGTGTGAACCAAAGGATGATGTTTAAATTAAAATGCAAATAACACATTTCATAAAAATTTATCAACTATTTTAACACTTTTTCTTTTTTCAAAACATTACATTAAATCAAAAGTTTTCAATGAGGAATAAAATTCTTTTTCTTATTATTAAGAAAATTTTGAATTTCATCATTTTTTAATTAAGTTTGGTTGCGTAAGGTAACCTAAATCAATTAAAATAAAAGTTTGCACCTCCAAACTTAAAATGTTGACCATTGATTCATACAAAATCTCACAAGTTCATAATTATCTATATGAAATAGAATATATTTAAATTGTCATCATTATGAACATTATCAAATTGTCTTGCACATACACTCAAAAAACCTTGTTTACATCATGAAAACTTTGCACAACCGTGCTAAAATATTGTTTTTTATTATTAAAACATGTACAAAAATTATGATACTTTGGGGGAACAAAAATATAATACAACATGAATACTAATAATGATGCTATAATCTGTTAAATGGTAATAAAATGACAAAATCTTTCAATGATGAATTTTAAATGCATTCTTACAAGTGAATGAACATAGATTTTATAACACGTATCCCAATGTATTGAAATGTTATGCACACAATGTTAATATACTTTCAAATGGTGAAACCATTGACATTGTAAAAATTGGCGATCAACTTTGAATATGTTTTATAGGTTAATTTGTAAAAATCAAATATTCATCCCTTATGAATGAAAATAGACAATTATAAAAAGACATTGCACATATAATGAAAGGTGTGTGAACTATTGAAAAGGATTTTCAAATTCAAAACATCCAACAAATTGAATATGTCATATTTATACAACATTCATGAATTGGTGAATTAAACATTTCCCTATATAAAATAATGGGTTGCTATCAAAATTCTATCCACCATAATAGTTTATGACCTTTTTTTTCTTCTGCAAAACATAACATTAAAAATCAATAAAAATCTTTTAATACAAAATAGTCTTGTTTAAAACTATTGAATTCAATAGGAGCATAAATTGACACAAGCTCATGACATAAGCACATGTGAAAACATGGAAAAAATGAAACAAACCCCAACAATCAAAACAACGTTTAGGTTCACCATAATCTAGAGCAAAACTTCATGAACACAATGCACACAACAAATCACAAAGGGAAATACAAGGCATTTTGACAATGGTTAAATTTAAAATATGAAATGAAGATAATCACAACCTCCTAGGGGGAAAAAAAAAAAAAAAAAAAAAAAAAAAAAAAAAAAAAAAGGAAAAAAAAAAAAAAAAAGAGAAAAAAAAAAGAAAAAAAAAAAAAAAAAAA
>Ga0116229_10005380_pt1 | contig 20921 bp, 12 predicted proteins | sample S1TSphgellanicum_3_FD_87313 | JGI IMG/M metagenome (GOLD analysis project Ga0116229, IMG submission 87313) | Host-associated microbial communities from peat moss isolated from Minnesota, USA - S1T2_Fc - Sphagnum magellanicum MG | ecosystem: Host-associated > Plants > Peat moss > Unclassified...
TTATTATTTATTTAATTTTTTCTCTCAATTACATACTCAAATCTTTTGCTCAATTACCAAGGTCTTTAATTAAATATTTTAATTAAAAATATTGCCTCCTTGTTAATTGTTTGTGCCCATCATTCATATCTTCCTCTTCCAAGCTCAACTATTTCATTCTTTTCTTAATAACTATGTCATTGCTTTCTACTACTCACATACAAGATATGAAAAGCTAAATTAACATGTGCCATTTGTATATGTCATGTTTTGTGTTTTGTATATTAAAATAATTTCATAATTCAACTCCTTTCCTTTGTGCATCTACATGGACATGAAAGATTTAATGTAAATAATATTGAAAATCATATTCAAAAACATTCAAAAGAAAAAACTAAGAAGATTCTTTTTTTCTTTTTTTTTTCCTCAATTTCTAACTTTGCCCTTTGTCCTATATTACACTTGTTAAGTTATTTTTTAGGGTTTCAATTAGTTACTTAAGTTTTCCTACCTCAAATTGTTAAGTTCACTCTTCTTTTGGATCAATTTAGCAAGGAAAGTTACTTAAGTTTTTGAACTCAATTACTTACTTAATTAAGTCTTTTTAGCTCAATTACCAAGGTAGGTTCCTTAAGTTAAGTTGAGCTCAATTATTTACTTAAAGTCTCTTTAGCTCAATTACTTACTTTCAAATCTTTGTAGCTCAATTACCAAGGTCATTCACATGAGTCTCTTTAGCTCTCAATTACCTTAATTTCAATCTTTTTAGCTCCATTACCAAGGTCATTTACTCAAGTCTCTTGAAGAACCTCAATTATTTACTTAAATCTTCTTAGCTCAATTACCAAGGCTTATTTACTTAAGTCTCTTGAACCTCAATTCCTTACTTAAATCTTCTTGGTTCAATTAATTAATTAATTAATTAACAAGGGTTATTTACTTAAGTCTCTTGAACCTCAATTCCTTAGCTTAAATCTTCTTCTTAGCTCAATTAATTTACCAAGGTGAAAGTCACTAATGAGTTGGTGAGTAAAATTAATGGGCTTGGTAATTGGGGGTGGGGTCTACCATGCCGTCCGTGACCAGCTGGCCATGCATGGTGTTGGAGCATCATATACCCGGCGGGGCGGTCCGGGGCGGGCCGGGGCGAGTTTATTAACTGCCGTCTTGTGATTCGCCGCTAGGGTTCCGCAAAGCACAAGCCCAGAAACATGGGGCCCCCCAAACCCTAGCCTACTAGATTCTTCTTCTTCTTCTGCTGCTGCTGCTGCTGCTGCTGCTTTCTTTTACACTCTGCTCTGCTTGCTGCCATGTCAGTAGTGCCGCCGCTGCTGCTGCCTGCTGCTGCGTTGCACGATTGTTGAGGTTTTGGTGGGTTGTTTATTTAGACTGTGCTGCTTTTTGATCCATCCTCGGATTTTGTCCTGTTGTCGTTCTCGCTTTTTCTGAAATCGATTTCCAGGAAAAAGACAAAGATTGTTGTTGTCGTTGTTGTTGTTGGTAGTATTGTTATTGTTCTTTCTACTGCGCTCATATTGCGCTTGGTGGGTTTGTGGACAAGACCAGAAGTGCGAGGTAGAAAGAACAGGGGAAGGGAAGGGAAGGGAAGGGAAGGGAAGAGAAGAGAAGAGAAGGTGAGGGGAGTGAGAGGGGAGAAAGAACGGGGAGTTTGGTGTTTTGTTTTTAGAGCGATGGCAAATCCAAGGGTGTTTATGGACATAAGCATAGGAGGCTACTTGGAAGGGCGTTTGGTTATAGAGCTCTTTGCTGATGTAGTGCCTAAGACCGCGGAGAATTTCAGAGCTTTGTGCACGGGAGAGAAAGGCATTGGCCCTGTTACTGGCCTCCCTCTTCACTACAAAGTATTTTTCTTTTTCGGCCCCCTTTGCTTATCATCCTGCTTGCTATTTTTGGATTTTCGCTTTTTCTATGGATGCTGCAGCTGCGTGTTTTGGCTTTTTTGTTTTGGGCGGGGTGACTGGCTGTTTGGGTATCGAGATGTGGTCGAACATTTGTGTCCAAGCTTCTTGAAATGGTGGTGTCAAGGAAAAGAAAAGAATCGGCCAAGGGTCTAGGGATTATGAAATTGTGATGCAGTGCAGACGCTGTTTTTTCTTTGTTTCAGTATTGACGGATTGATTTTGTTGCTTGACCCCGACATGCTCGTGGTTTTTATTTTTATTTTTTGGGTTCTTTTTCCCGCTGAAATTATTTGTTGATATTTCTTTTGTGTGTGTCAATCAATGGGCACTGGTTTCGGGGAAGGTTTGAATTTGAATTTGTGCACTCAGATCGGTTTAGCAACTTGGGTGTCTTTTGAAACTCGCAGATTCGTGGTAGCCAACCCATCACGCAACATTTTCTTGAGTGGTGATGTTTGTTGAAAATGTTGTTGTCAAGACCCAATGCATATCTTCACGGCCATCTCTTTAGCATTCGCAAGTGTGCAATGCCACTGATTGTTTTTACTGAAAGGCTTGTTTCGTAGGATTTGAGCTGGATTCACAGCTACTAGACCACACTGTGGTAATTGCTCTCTCGTGAAACCCCGTCCCTAAATTTAAATGTTGTTTAGCTTGTATGGTTTTCGAATTGTCTTTCCCAACTCATTTTCCTGGCTTAATTTGATGCATGACACCCTCTGTTGTTAAGAATCGTCGCAGACCTTGTAAATGAATTTCGGAATGGAAAAAGATGGTGAGGGTAGTACGACATGCTGTTCTAGGGTATAGGCTTGTTGGACATCACAGTTGATGTCAAATATACAAATAATATTCAGCTGTTCCGCTTGGACTGACCAGCTCTTGGAATCCGGTCGTCTGGAAAATTTTCCGGGTAAATTACTGCAATAGGGTAGTCCCTTCCACAGAGTCATCAAAGGCTTCATGATCCAAGGAGGAGACTTCTCAAACCGTAATGGGACAGGTGGAGAATCTATTTATGGACTCACATTCGATGATGAGAATTTCAACTTGAAGCATGAGAAAAAAGGATACCTCTCGATGGCCAATGCTGGAGCAAATACAAATGGCTCACAGTTTTTCATCACGACCGTACGAACCCATCACTTAGATGGAAAGCATGTTGTGTTTGGTAAAGTTGTCAAGGGAATGGGGGTTCTTCGATCTGTTGAGCATCAACCTACAAATGAGCAGGACTACCCTCTGAAGGAAGTGTTAATTGAGGATTGTGGGGAGATCCCTGAAGGACTGGATGATGGAGTTGCAGGTATGTCAAGTTCTGTGCCCAGATGAATGAGTAGTTGACATGCCTGGTGGTGTAATACTAGAGACAACCCTTGTGGAAGTTTTTCAAAGTGTGAGATCTGTAGGCAAAATCGTTTCAGTGGTCTAACCATTGATTCTGCTGTGGATGTGCAGGGTTCTCACAAGATGGAGATAAGTACCCTGATTGGCCAATAGATCTTGATGAGCAGCCAGAAGATTCAGAATGGTGGATGACTGCTGTTGGTTCTGCAAGAGCCTTTGGCAATGACTACTTTAAGGTATCAGATAACTAGCAAAAAAGTTAGAAAGAATGGCAATGATTGTCCTTTTCTGTGTATATGAGAGCTTTTCATGGGTTTTGATCAATCCTCGCTTTTTAAGTTTATATGTAGTAATCTCATTGATCTCTTGTGCAGTATGAGATTGCATGTGGATAGGTGCTGCAATTTGAAGGCTCTGGCTTTTTGGTTTTGTACAGAAAGGTGATTATAGAACAGCTTTGAGGAAGTACCGGAAGTCACTTCGGTACCTTGATGTCTGCTGGGAAAAGGGGGAGCTTGACGAAGGTAAAAACTTTGTGAGAATTAATAATTGCAAACTGATTATGTTAGTGTTTGCATTGTGCAATATGTCCTGTTTTGTTCAACGCTTTTCTAACCTGAATTACCATTGCTCGATACACAGAGAGAAGCAATACTTTACGGAAGATAAAGTCAGTCATACTGACAAACAGTGCGGTGAGTGCATCCTCTATTTCTGCTGCCCTGATTCAAGTGTGTTCTGGTTACTGTTCTGATTTTGGGTATTTATTGAACAGAAGACTGTTCATTTGCATGGGTTTTGTTTTTGCAGGCTTGCAAACTGAAGTTAGGTGATGCCCAAGGTGCACTTGCAGACTGTGAGTATGCCATGCAAAGTGGTGTTGAAAATGTCAAAGCCCTTTTCCGCCAAGGGCAGGTGAGAATAATCTGCCCTAAGCCTTGAATGTGTTGAACCATACAGTAAGGAATTTGTGGTAGTTATACCTTTCCACTGCAGTGTGTTGTGTAGCAACATCCAGGAGTGGCTAAAGCAGGATTGGTCAAAAAGTATCTGAGGTGGAGTGTCTGTCAAACTCCAAACATTAGATTCTATGATTTTCAGCATAGCCCATGCCCCCTTTATGCTTCTAACAGATTTCACCCCCCTTGGAGAACTGCAGGCACAGATGGCATTAAATGATCTTGATGGTGCTTTGGAAAGCTTGACTAATGCTTCACAGCTTGAGCCAAATGATGGTACGCAAATGGTGACATCAAAGACCTCAATGCCCTGATATATGCATAAAAGTCTTGCACCTGATTGACCATCCACTTTGAATCCTATTCAGCAAAAGATTGTACTTTGTCCAAAAACAAAAGCAATGAGTTCACATGTTAAGATGTTTATGGGCAGATTGTATAAAGAGGCATTAATTTTTTTGTGTGGGTTTTGCAGTGGGAATCAAGAAAGAGCTTGCAGCTGCCAAAAAGAAGGTAAGTTGTTTTTTTTGCTGTTGATGAGATCATTGTAGTCATCACCTTGGCCTCTAGATCACTGATAAGGTTCTTTTCTCGTGTACAGATTGCAGAGCGCAACAACAAAGAGAAAAAAGCTTATGCACGGATGTTCAGCTGAACATGCAAAACAAAACCCCTTCCCATACGTTCATTTACAAGGCTGGATTGTGCTCAGATTAGTGTAGGGAGGACAACCTTTGTTGGCAATGGCAGCAGGCTTACACTTGTTGCGATTGAATTCACCCTGTTGTTGGGTTATTGGAATTTGGGAACAGGTTTAGATGATTGTAATGGAACATTTTGCCAAAACTAAGATTACAAACTTTTGGTGTACTTCATTTACACATGAGTGATAGGCAACATCATAGTTTTGTTTTGTGTCTGCTAAGTTGAAAGTATCTGTGATTTTCTCTTTTGTGCATGATCTTTGCCACCACCTTTTGCCATGACCTTGGAGCTTGTATCGATATCAGCTCTGCATTCATATGTTCTCTTTTCCCCCTGTTGTCTGGTTTGTCAAGGATTTCCTCAGGTACCCACCCTGGCTGGTAACCTCTAGTAGATGGATGTAGATGGAAACGAAGTAGGTAAAGCTAGTGAGTTGTTAGTAAATGTGCATGTGCACTGACCACAACTGAGCTAGCCACTTTGGTTAGTTAGGAAAGAACATACAAAAAGGAAAGTGGGTTCCTGTCTAATTACTTACCATTCATGTATAAAAGATTCCCTTCTTTCTTTTCTTTGCCAGTATCTTTAAGTGTGTCCGGACACATTTTATACTCTTATGGTGTCTTGCAAGGGTATCCTTCTCAAGTGTGTGTATCTGGACACATTTTTCACTCCTATGGTGTCTTGCAAGAGTGTTCTCAACTCCCATCATTGCAAAGCTTGAAAAAATAAATTACAAGAATGTTATTCTCAAAATGAAGTGGACATTTTATTTTTGTTCTTTGACATTTTCTTGCCATTTTGTCATTTTCATGTTATCCCTTGCCATTGCCTGTTGTTTCTAACCATTGTTTGCCCCCATTCCAATTGCCCCACTATTCACCATTGTTGTTCAATCTGGGATGAGACATTTCCTGAACCTAGTTTGCAGTAAGAAAGCTAATATTCAGAACATTGTGGAGTCTTGCTAAAAAGAGAAGCTAACAACCTTTATATATTACATTGTATATGGTGTGATAATCGGTTGAATTTATAGTTAGAAAAGTTTTCTAACATAATACATACATACTATATTACACTTGTTGAGTGAGATGAAAAAAAGGCCTTAATAGAAACATATCAACAAGTGGGTTGTTGTTGTATGTTGATGACACCAAAACATTGGACCAAGAATTAGTCAAGATTGGTGGTTTCATGGGCAAGGCTCTATAGTTGATTGTTAGGCAATCTATATGTTTGTTTTGCATTGCACATTTTACTTTCATCATAACATTGTGTTTTCACCTCAATTTGATTTAGCCCTCAATATCTAATCTTTTCACATGTGAATGTGGACATGGGTTAGATGCATTTATCATTTTGTTCATTCGGAGGTCAACAAATAACCACACATGACATCATTAAAGATGTCATCTACGTCTTCATTTAAGAGAATGGGCATGATGTATGGAAAAAATGATGGTACACCTTTATGTTAGGAACTTCATTATGAACTTATCTTTACATATTTCATGAGTACCAAGTCTTTGTTGTTGACGTGGTGGTGATGAACCGAACATGAGAAACAGTAGCTATAAATGCCATTAATCGACCAACATGTGTAGCTATAGAACTTAATGCTATTACTAAGATTTGCAAGTATAAAAGGCTTCATGAACAGCACCACTTTATTCCAATGGCCATGGAGGTGTACAATGCACCCAAATGTGGCATGGATCATTTCATCAAGGAGTGTGTTCATCTTTTCCACGATAGATGATCGGGAGGTCATTTATCCTTTTATTTTTGCATTCAGTTATTTAGGTAGTGTGTGTATTATTCTCTAGCATGTTTTAAAAGAAGATTGCATTGGTAATAGATGTTTTTCTAGACCTCTTATTATTATTAAATTTCACAATTTGTGTGTAGGCGACATTAGAAGGGTTGTGGGTGAAATAGATTTTTACCACGAGAAGGACTAGCTTTCTCTCTTCTTTGGTTCTTGTGGGCTATGCATATTTTGGCCTTTCTTTGGGCTTCCCTTTTGTCTTCTATGTGATGGTTCTAGCCATCAATTTTTTATTGGATTTTTTAGGTTCTGATTTCATGGTTACCACCATCATTGCTACTTACATTCTTTTAAAGGTCACAAATTATGTGTATTTTTGTCTAGATTTGTTTTATGGTTTAACAACACCTATATGTCTCATTAGGCATTTTGAGATATGTCTTGATGCCAGAAAGGCCTATCTACCTCCATTGCAAAATCACCAAGCCCATGCAATTCAACTTGTTACCACCTAACATTAGAAAGCAAGTTACAATCTTCAAGCACAAATCTATGTTGCACAATAAAATGAAAGCTATAATTGTGCATTTGGGCAACAATTTGGCTACCCACTTCCATATTAGACACTGTAGAAGCATACCATAAAAGGTAGCTATTTACGTACTATAATACATAGGTAGGGTATGTAAATAGTTGCCTACCTAATACATTCGTTGGGTGGGTGAATAAGTAGGTAGGCACCTATGTAGGTAGGTAGGTAGAATGTTATTTTTATTTGTTCAACTTGATGAGATGTTTTAATTGATTAAAAACCCATTGGCCATCTGGACCAAATACATCATTTTTGTTCAATTTAATTGGATGACCCATTTGACATGTAATCAAATGAGTCATCACTAATCAAATTGAGTAATCAATAATTACAATGTCCATTCATATGGTGAACCTTGAATCAAAATGGACATTTCACTTATAAAAAAATGTCAATTAGTCAATTTGAACATTTTTTTAGTAGTGGCCCAAACATGAAAAACTTATAGTGCATGCATCTTGTTTACTAAACAAAGTTTAATGTAATTATGCAACCAAATAATGGGAAGCCTTGGCAACGGTGTTTGTTTTTCACAAGTTTAAACATTACCTATTGGCAAACAAATTTGCTTTCTATGTTGACCACATGGCATTAATATATATGGTTAGAAAGACATAGGTAGCAAAAGGGTTGCTTTTGTTCTTGAAATACAATTTTATTGTAGTTTATAAACCAAAAAGAACCCATGTTGTGGCTAATGCAATATTTATACTACATGATGTTTAAGAACCAATAGGTGTTCTAGATTATACCACATATGCTACATTGTTTGTGATACAACCTATATGGATTTAGGAAGTAATATACTACTTATAACCATACCAAATTTCAAATAACCTCACATGAGCATAGAGACAGAAGATTGTTAAGAAGGCAAAACCTTTTGTGGTAGGGGATGGGGTATTTTACATACATGGATAGAACAACCAATTGCAAATGTCTCATAGAAAAAGAGATATTGGTGGTGTTCAAGGAACTACATGAAGGCATAATAGGTGGTCATTTTGCAATGAACTTCACAACTAAGAAAATTCTAGATGCAAGATATTGGTGGGCTACATTGTTTAAGGATGTGATGGAATGTTGTTACAATTGTGATTTGTGCCAACAAACATGTGGTTTAAAAACTTTGAGTTTAGCAAAACTAGTAATTATTCTACTAAAAAAACCATTCATGCAGATTAGATTTCATGGGGCCAATTAAACCAACTAATAGATTTTTTGGTAACAAATATATATTGGGTGGAAGCATGGTCAAATAGACAAAACAAATACTCCACCCAAAATGCCATTTAAAAATGACATTTTTTGTGGATATAAACACATGAAAGTAGATTTAAAACTTTTGTAAGTAGAAATATGAAAAACATGGCCGTCCATTCAATTTATGGTAAGTTGAATACAAAATTTGAAAGTACCAAATTATTTGTTAATGCTCTATTTATAATGTGAAAGTACAAAAAGTTCGATATTTCATCTACTTGCAACCCATTTTGTGAGACCAAACATTTCCTACAAATACATGCAATTTTGTAAAATCTACTTAAATATACATGAAGGTGTTTTTTTTTTAATTTATAATATTAAAATGAAAGATTATCTCCATGCTAATATTAAACTAATATTTTTACATTCAATGCATCAAAGATTTTTTACATTTACTTGTAGTTTTTGGTGACAATGTACAAAAGCTATTTACTTGATCATGTTTTCACCCTACTAATGACTATCAGTTACACCACAAAGTGGGTGGAAGCATGAACACTACATACAAACATTAATGTAATGATTACAATGGTTCATTTATGATTACATTTACATTAGGTTTGGGTGTCCACTAACACTAGTTATAGATCAAGGGATGCATTTTATTAATAATGCAATCAAACATGTGACAAGTCACTTCTTGTTGAAACATTGCAATTTCACAACCTATGCACATGCATAATCTATTAACAAGATGATCAAGGCCACACAACAACACATTTTAGCTTTTGCAATTAACCTTTATAATTACATACTAGTTAGGAAAGACATATGTGACCAGTGACTAGTGAGTTGTTAAACCCATGTCATTTCACCCATTTAATTGCAAAGGATGTTCAGTTGTAAAGCCTAATCATTTTAATGATTAAAATTTTAAAATTTTCTTATTATAATGAAATTCCATGTCATCATTAACATTGGTATGACATGTAAAGTACATGTCATTTCAATTTAATTGTTTTATTCAACTAAATGTTACAAAAGATACCTTGATGAATGGATGACATTATGAATCTATAAACATGTTATGAATCATTGCACATGACCAAAAGTCAACTTAGTTTAGCCCATGTAATTAGCATAGCCAAAAGTCAATCTAATTTAACTTAATTAGGTTAGGTAACCTAACCTAATTCGCCTAACCCAAAGTCAATTTAGTTTAACCTAACTAAACTAGCTATATATGTTAAACAACCTAAGCTAGGTGGCTTAAATTAAAAACAAATGTCGGACTTTTAGCCCAAAAAACCTAAATTAAGCTACCAAACCTAAGCCAAGTGGCCTAGGTATCATAGATTGCAAAAGTGAAAACTTGAACCCCTCACCTTCATTGTCGGGTTGAAATTCTCATCCATTGCACTACCACATTTTTTTATACAAATTATATTTAACATAAAATTATAAAATTCAAAATCTTTAGCCTTGAATTAACCTAGGTTGACCTAGGTCAATCTACTACCTACCAACTTAATTTAGACATAGACCTCCCTAGGTTGATTTAAAATGAAATAGTTTGTCAACCTATACTATTTACTAACCTAGCCTATGTTAATTTAGGCATTATTAGGCTAAAAAAGAATTAACTTAAAATAATTATGTTGCATCTAGTTGCATCATAGTCATGTCTAATTGCACATACTTGAAGTGGTTACAAACTTGATAAAATATTTCGTAATGGGACTACTTAGGTTGATTTGACAAAAAACCTAAAACTAGGAACCTATGCAAACATGTTTAGGTTAACCTATTAGAAGGGTAACCTATTTTAGGTATATTTAAACATACTAGATGTAGTAAAAATTTTATGTTTAGTTAAGTAACTTACAAGGTAACTTATATTACAAAGTAGGTTTTTACTAAATAGCCAACATACATAGGTTAATTTAATAGGTATGTTAACTTAAGCTAGTGTGTTAAAAGTTTAAAAGTCAAAAAGTTATGTGTCACTTTTTTCCAAATGACTATTAATATTGTAATCATAATTACAATTAATAATATATTGTTTAATACACATGCATGTGAATTCATGATTTCAAAAACCTCATGGCACACAAAATATTATGGCATGCCATGACAAATATTTGTGCCATAAATTCAAAACACACAAAAAGTTATGGTGTCACAAAAAATCATGGATTACCATGAAAATTTGTGACACCTTGTTGCCAAATAGCATGTCATGTCATCATCACATGAAAGATTAACTCTTTGCATCAAAATGCAAGTCTAAAAACTTTACTTTCATTACAACAAATCTTGTCCTTTGAATCAAACACATTACGATTATTGTTTTTCAACTACATTTATAACTACTTAATCATAATAATCACTAAATAATGGCAAAAAACATCAACATGTCAGATGGCATCATGGTTTTGCAAATGTAGTCACTATGAAAACTTGTTGATTTTTTTGGTAAATTATCATATTATTTTTCAATTTTTTTCATTAATTAATTAATTGCAATAACCATTCACCTTTACGATTAATAACAACTCAATCTCCAATGATGGTGACATGGCATGTTATATGCCAACAAGATGATGTGATTATTTTTAAACATCATGATTCATATCATTGATTTAATGAATTAAATCATTTTTAACATAATGACTGACTAATAAATGCATCATTTTATTTAAAATAATGTATGAATCACCATGTTGACTAATAATCAAATATTTTATTACCACCACAACACCAAAACATGTATTTTACGATTGGTCATATTCAATTATATTCTTTTTCTAATCGCTTTTAAAGTCGTTTATGTCATTTTCTAGTCGTTTCTCTCATTGTAATCGAATAGGACAAGTCATAAAAGACATGGGGAATGCCACATCATCATGTTGTGAATACATTAATCATTATTCTAGTCACAAAAATCAAGGTATTTTTAATAAAATAATTTTACTTTATTTTAAACATATTATTAAAATTTCAAAAATAATAATATATCTTTCCGAAAAAACCCTTGAGTCATCAAACTGACTATAGTCACAAAACCATGAAATCACATGACATCTCAATGGCCTTTGCAACTACATAATGATTTTGTGACTAAGTAGTAATAATTGTAGTTGAAAAGGACAATAATTGTTTTTTTTTTACTAGTCAAAAAGCCCATAATGTGTTCTCATGCCATGCTAATATAGCTTGTTAATGAGAATCAAACAAATTGGGACAAACACCTATTGATGGTAATACTTTCATACCAAATTACATACAAAGTTGCAATAGTATATATACCATACCAACTAATGTATGGTTTGCACCCAATGATGCCAATTAAATGTGTTATGTCTAAAAGCTTAAAGGAAAGATAGAGACCAACAATAGAGATATTGTAATAATCTTTTATTATTATTATTAAAATGTTTTAAATCTTTCCCTTATAAGGCAGACCAACAATCTTAAGTCCATCAGTCATGACCTTACAAAGTAAACCAATGCATAACTACATATAGGATGGATCTCCTAATTGTAAGGTAGCCTATCATAACCTAACACCCCCCCTTAACTAAACATCAATTTTGATATGTTGTAGTTACAAGTCTATTGAAATTGATTTCCTTAAGGTAGGCTCCCCTCTTCAATCAAGATTGATGGTAAAAGTCTAGGTCCATGGCAACAATACTCAAATTTGGGGTGAAGAAGAGGCTTGGTAAATATGTCCACTCTCATTGAGTTAGTTGAAGTGTACATCAAAGTCAATTCTATGGGATCGACCTTTTCTAGATAGTGATATTGAATAGCAATATGTTTTATTCAACTGTGAAACTTGGGATCCTTGGACAACAAAATGGAAGATTGGTTGTCACAAAAAATAGTGAGAGGGGAAGGTTGATCATAGCCTAAATTTGTAAGGAGTTGACATAACCAAGTACACTCATTAGCAATTGAAGTGGCAACAATGTACTTAGCTTCAATGGAAGAGAGACCAACATTTTTTTGTTTTCAAAACTACTAGGAAATTACTCACCTCTAAAAGTAAAAGCAAAGCCAATGGTGGACCCATGAGTTTGGACATCACTAGCCCAATCAACATTTCCCCAACCTTCAAGTTAAATGGAGGCATTGGCACCACTGTACAATCAGCCATATGTGGATGTGCCTTGAAAATAATGAAAAATATGCTTGACAACATACCAATGAATAGGCCTTAGATGAGCCATGAATTGGGCTCTGTAGTTCATAGCAAATGCAATATGAAGTTTAGTTGAAGTAGTGGCATGAATGAGGTTACCCATAGCATTAGCATAGGGAATTGTGGACATGGCATAAATTTCTTATGTAGTTTGGGGAAACATGGCCTAGGTTGATTTTGTGCCAAAAGTCATAGGAGTGGATATGGGTTTATACTAAACCATCCCATAAAGGGCAAGTTTCTTTAACACATATTTGTTTTTGATTAATGTGTATCAAATGTTTATTGCAGTTCCTAAGGACTCGTATGTCAAGACAATAATATAATTCACCATTATCGGTCATCTAAAAAGCTTATGAAAATTCAATTTTAATAGTTTTGAAAAAATCAAGATTATTAGATACTAAATAGAGTCATCCACATAGAGCCCAAGGAAAACAAAATTTTTTTGGTCGTGTTTGATGTAAACATTTTTTATCAACCTTACTTAAATAAATCCAACTTGGAAAAGATATGTGGTGAATCTTTCATACCATTTGCAGGGAGCTTGTTTGAGCCCATCAAAGGTCCCCAAAAGGCGACACTTTGTGTTCTTCACCAGATTTTTCATATCTAGGTGGTTGAATCATATATGTTTCTTTAGTGAGAAAGGTGGTTTTAACATCCATCTAATGGATTTCAAGGTCATATGTGGCAACAAGAGCTATTAAGAGACATAATGAAGTAATTCATGACAGGTGAAAAAGTTTCTTCATAGTCAATGTCATAACGTTGAAAACCTCCACGAGCCACTAATATGGCTTTGTGATGGGCAAGAGTCCCATCCACCTTGTATTTCTTGCGAAGTATCCATTTGCAAGAGATAGGAGTTTTACCTTGTGGTAAATTTGTGAGTTGCTAAGTGTTATTCGTTAGAAAATATGGATATTCTACATCTAAAATTTCTTGCCACTTGTGAGACTCTGGGTTGGCCAAGGCTTTGGCCAAAGATGGAGTGTCATTGAGTTGGGCAATCAAAGCTTGAAAAAAAAGATTACGAAATAAGGCTGGGGGCTAGCCTTTATTTGCTCTTTGGGACACCCTTGGAAAGTGTTTGGTTGATTTTGATGTTTATGAAATCTAACACGGGCATTTGTGATAGGTGGAATCAATGCCACACTTGACAAGGTTTGAGTAGGTGAAGTAACGAGGCAAGGAGATTTTTTGATTTGCATTGGAGATGTGGGTGCCAAGGGTGGAATTTGGGTGTGTGCTAGTGAATTGGGCACCTAGGGTTGGAAAATCAGAATTGGTGGAGGGGCAAGTATTGGGAGAATTTTCTCCTCCATAAAACTCTATGGTGGGGTCAATAAAAGAATTTTCATCAAAGACCAAAGTATTGTTACTAGAGTCTAAAATAACTTTGAGCAGAGAATCTTCATCAAATGTAACATTGCATCCAAAAATTACTTTTCGAGATTGATGATCATATAACTTGTACCTTTTAATTCCTTGCTTTCCATACCAATGAAAATACATTTAATTGTTTTAAAATCCCACTTTTTTTGTTTTTCGACAAAATGTGGGCATAACATGTGCAACCAAATATTTTTTAGTGATCAATGTTGGTTTTAATGTTGTGTCCATAATTCATATGGAATTTTTGGTTTTGTTGAAATTGAAATTTGATTTTGGATATAACATGTGGTGGAAATGACTTCAACCCAAAAAGTTTTAAACAACTTAACAACATGTAGCATACTGTGAATGACCTCAACAATAGTGCAATTTTTTTGTTCTACGACTCCATTTTGCTCCAAAGTATATGGTATGGTAAATTGATGAAGAATGCCATGGGTTTGAAAAAAATTCTAGAATTCAAAGGAATCATATTTTCCCCCATTGTCCATACGAAGTATTTTAATCATTTTTTCGGTTTGCTTTTCCACCAAAGTTTTATATTCTTCAAATTTCATGAACACTTCCAATTTATATTTCAAATGATAATATCAAGAAAAATCATCTATGAAAAATGTAAAGTATTTAGCACCTCCAAGAGAAGCAATTTGCATAGGTCCACACACATTGGAATGTACTAATTCCAATATATTAGTGGAATTTCTTTGACTTGCTTTTGGAAATGATATCTTATGTTGCTTACGCATAATGCAACCTTCACATAATGGTAGGGTTGTGAAGTGTGGGACAACCCTTGTGTCCACCATGTCTTTTGTTGTTAAAGTCTTCATATAATTGATGTTAAGGTGGTTAAGCCTATAATACCATCTTAATGTTTATGGGCTAAGGGAATTTTGCAAGGTAGCAATCATGCTTGAAGTTGTATCAACCTTAATGCATGTGCCAACAAGTATAAATTGTCAAATTGTGCACACTTGAAGGTGATCCAGTCATTGCTTGGGGTGTAAAGTTCAATTATACAAAACTTGTGATAAAATGAAATACGACCCCCTTTTTGGGTAGATTGACGCACGAACAATATTTTTTTTGTAAATCTAGGCATATGTAATACATTCTTGACCTCCACAATGTGATTGGTTGTGATTTGGGTTGTGATTTGGATTGCTATTGTTCCTTCACCAATAGCTTACTTGACAATATCATCACCTGAAAAAACGTGTTTGTTGTTGGGTAAAGGAAGATACTCCATAAACCAATCAAGGTTAAAGGTCATATGGCAACTAACACTGAGTCAAGAAACCAGGTATCACAAAGTTGGCAATCTTTACTTTTATGAACGAAGAACAAATGATTTTTTGATGTTGAAGAATCTTGGGTAAAGATTTGTATTTAGTTGTTTAGGATGTTTAGGCATGGACTTTTGAAAATTTCCATTTTAACGATCTTTAATTTTGGTTTTTCATTTTGAAGCAAAATGTTTTTTCTTGTGGGAATAATAACATTCCACCATTGACTTGTCTTTTGCAATCTTGGGTTCATGTGTGGAGGCATTCGCTCCACCTTTATGAAAATTATTGAACCAATTTTTTTGTTATTATTGAATTTTCTTTTGTTATTTACAAAGAAGGCTAAAGAAGTCCCATTTTCATGTGATGGCTTGGTCAAATCTTCCTCTTGAAGAAGCCTAGCAACAGTGATAGGAAAACTTAAAGTTTTGTCATGTCCATGTGTTGATATAAATGGTCGATAGGAAGTTGGTAATGCTACCAACAAAAGAATCACAAATTGAGCATTGTCAATTATAAGTCCTAATGTTGCAACTTCATCAAGGGCTTCTTGGAATTCTTCAATGAATTTAATGACCGATATTCCTTTTTAGAATTTAATTGTCATCAACTTTTTCTGAACAACAAGTTGTGTTGTTTGATTAGAATGCATGTAAGTCATTTTCAATTTCTCCCAAACCTCTTTAAAGGCTTTCAATTGACATACCATTTGTATTTGAACATCCCCACATTGAAATATAAGGTCAAACCTTGCTCTATCATCTTTCAAAGTCCACGCTTTGAAAGTAGTTTGGTCCCATGTTCCAAGATTAGGATCAGTTCCTTTTACAACATTGAAGTTATCACTCTTGCATAGAAACATTTCCACTTTGGTTCTCCACGTCAAATAGTTAATACCCCTAAACCTTTCAATTGAACAAGCTCTAGTTTCCAAATTGCTTGTGTTTGAACTTGACAGTTTCAATTAAATTATCAACTTAAGATTTGTAAAACTTGAGCATTGGCCCAAGTATTTAAATATATATCAAATCATTAGGCTTTATGAATGAATTTAGTATTGTTCCATTATGAACATTCTTCTTTCAAGGAATGATGTACTCATGGTGAAATTGCTTTGACATCATGAAAGCTTAAGGAAAGCCATAGAACCAACAACAAAGATATTGTAATAATCTTTTATTATCATTCAAGTGTTTTTAAGTCTTTCCTTTAGAAGGCAAACCAACAATCTTAAGTCCAACCATCATGACCTTATAAAGTAAACCAATAGATAATTACATACAGGATGGATTTCTTGATTGTAAGATAGCCTATCACAACCTAACAATGTCATCATTCAATGGAGGACTACAAAATGCGAATCCAATATGTATTGACCAAAAGGTTGCATGAGTCGAAAAAACTTCAAGAGTATTAATTAAAGGCAAAGGAAAATTCATAATGTTCAATGGAACCGGTACTCGTGGTCACAACAATGTCACCCCATAAAGACCTTCCAATTTGGTGACTATGTTATTTGGTTTCCTAAAAAGGAAAAAGAGAAAGTTGGTAAGTTTAAGACACGAAACTAAAGAGAATGTTGGTAAGGTTAAGAACACGAATGTAAAGATGGTTGTTGACCACAAATAATTTTCATGTAGAAGTTTAATGGCCAAGACATAATCACATACTTAGATGTTTTTTAGATGGTGGTGATAAAAAATGTTTCACACCAATTTAATTTAGGCATTTTCAGAAAATAGTGAACCTATTAGGATCAACCGGGGCCAACTTTATTGATGTCATAATGTTCATCGAGATTTTAGAATTTTGCTATTTGGTTTGAATATGGAACCATTGTTTAATAACCCAACTACTACCACGTTGTGCCAATGTGTCAAGAGTAGATTGTGAGCAAAAAGCCAAGCACTTGAGCAACAAGCAAATAAAACCTCAAGCAAACACAAACACATGAAACAAGAATATTTATATATTTCACACAATACCAAACCTTTTGGTGACCATGTTGGTCCAAGGAGCACCAACTACGAGGGCCAGTTTTTTAATGTGATGTATTGGGACCATGACAAGAGCACTTTCATTCCAACACCACCACCAAGTTGTTGTTTGAAGGGGTGCTTGGTAGTGTGGTGGAGATGCTCTAAGCAACTATTTAAATGCCATGACCATTATGGCCAGCCAATCAAAAGTAGTCACTTTTTTTTAATGATCCTTTCGGAGATCAGCGTCCCATGCATATTTACAGGTCGAAACTCAGTTTCACATTATTTAAAGGCCAAAATCCATCCAAAATACTATGTCCGCACCATTTTACCATTCATCCAAAATCCTATGTCCACACCATTTTACCATTCATCCAAAATCCTATGTCCACACCATTTTACCATTCATCCAAAAAAATACTGTGTACAGACCATTTCACTGGTGCTAGCTGAGATGCTTTAAAACATTTTGAGTCAAAACTGGCAATAGCCTGGACTGATAGCAAGCAACAGCTTATGGAACCAACCCACTTGGGGGAATGAATTGATGAAGGTGCAGAGCCTTGGAGTTGTGTATGTGGAATGAGAGTAGGTAAAGTAGAGAGTACCAACTGAGCTGGAAAGAGTGATTTAGTGGCAATCTGGAGGGGGACCCACTTAGGCAGCTGCATCATCTACAGTAGTAGTAAATCAAGCAAAAAAAGACAATTATGGAAGCTTTTGTAGAGTTAGTTGTTCAACGAACTTTGGACTTCATTCCAACAAGATTGTGTGCCAAGCATTTGAGCATTATTGACTGGAAAACAGGTGAGCATTAGATTTTGCATCAGACTTTTATGTGTGTGATTTGTATTCTACTTCTTCTCTTCTTCTTCTTGTTCTTCTCCTCCTCTCAAGTCCCTCCTCTGATTTTGTTTTTTTCTATACACACAATGTGATCTCATCCTTTGTCCCTTCCTTCTTCTTCTTCTCCTCCTCCTCATCTCAAGTACCTCCTCTGATTTTGTTTTTTTCTATACACACAATGTGATCTCATCCTTTGTCCCTTCTTCTTCATCTTCTTCATCTTCTTGTCTTCTTCTCAAGTCCCTCCTCTGATTTTGTTTTTTAATATACACACAATGTGATCTCTCTCATCCTTAGTCCCTTCTTCTTCATCTTCTTCTCAAGTCCCTCCTCTGATTTTGTTTTTTTCTATACACACAATGTGATCTCTCTCATCCTATGTCCCTTGCGTCAAAATGATCAATACAAAGCTCTCAAGTCCCTCCTCTGACTTTTGTTTTTTTTTCCTATACACACAATGTGATCTCTCTCATCCTTTGTCCCTTGTGTCAAAATGATCAATACAAGAGGTACCCACTTAAGATCTAGAACCACATCACAAGAGGTACCACACCAATTGTTAGGGGCACATACCCAAATCTAACCATGCCTAGAAATGTGCTGTAATATATGATGAGGATAAATGGAATTGTATGAACCATACCATTCATGTTTAGAAAAAGCCAAAAATCTACACACCAAGTAAATTTGTTGTAGAGCAGGTTCCCGTATGGGAACCTCCTCCCCTTGTGGAAACAACTCTCTTTTGATTTTCTGGCTTCTTTCCTGTTTCATAGAAAAGAAATATTTCCATGGGAACATGGGAACATGTAAAATTGGGGGAGCTCCCTCGGCATAATGCCCTAGAGTTCTTCTGCTTGGGGGAGATTCCTCAAAATACAAATACAAATACAAATAAAAAGTGAGTTGTTTACATTACAAATATTACGTACTGGTACCTGCCCTAGGGTCAGTTTCCCCATTGACAAAAAAAGATGAATAATAATAATAATAATAATAATAAATTAATTCATGTTTCATGATCTACTATGATAATTTTTATATGAGGAGTGAAAATTAAACCATGGTTTTAGCCTGTGATAAATCATGATGATTTTTCACACCTCAGCTTCATATTTTTCACAAACAAATTGTTTCACTATTTTTAAGGATAATTCAATCATGAAGCTGACTCTAGTGTGTAAAGTAGCTTAACCCCACATAATATTGAATCTCACTAGCTTTTTTCCATCTCTTCTTCCTCATTGTGCTTCCTTATAAGTGATAGATTTAACCTTCCTTGGGCCAATTGATGCTCATCATTCAGATGTAGCCCCCCCCCATGTATCATTCTTAAGTATTAGTGAACATCTGAACTCTACCCAACATGCTATATAATGTGCTTTGGCTAAGCTTTACCTACTAGTACAATATTCTTTTTTTGCCTTTGAAAAATGTCAAAAAAAAAGGAGATATTTTGGTTGAGTTTTCAATAGATTGCAAAATGCCTCTTGAGATGCTCACTACTCTGATGCTCCTGTAAAAAAAATTATTAATTTTTTATAAAAGTATTTAATGAATTGAAATTAAATTCTAAAAAACCTTACCTGGACTGTCCACAAACTCCACCAATTTGGGTAACTCTAGTGTAAATTTTCATTATTTTGCAATTATTTTGGACTTTTTTTTTTTTTTTGAAAATTTGGGTTTCTTCAATATATAATTTTGTTTTATGCGCAATAGATATATTGGCACCTGCAATCATTGTTATCCACACACATAATACATAATATATAAAAACTTTGAATGATATACCCATATTCAAAAGATGCAACTCACTTGCAACGAATAGAAATCCATGCCCAAAAAAATACAAAGCGAAACCCTACAAAAATCATGGAAATATTTTTTTTGCATAACATAGAAAACTGCAATAACAAAACTTGTATGTTTCAGAATCTCAAATCATATTTTTGATGATTTAAGGTCATACATCTTTAAATTATATTCTATAAACTAAATATTTACAATTATATTCACATGAAACCAACTTCACAATAACTTATCTCAATTTATCTACAATAACTAAGATATAAACTCGTAACTAACATAAAATTCCTAAAAACTCCTTTAAAACAATTCAACCAAAATTCACAAGTTTTGCTATATCAAAAATTGACATAAAGCAAATCACTCTATGGAGAATTATCAAATGGTCAGTTAGTAGACCCTTAAAATACCATCAGGGGCTGCTCTCTCAAATACAAAGAAATAATATATGGCTTGTTGTTAGTGGGAAAACTAAAAAAAACTCTGTAATTTTGTCTAACAAATTGACTCCAAACACCAACAATTGTGGCAGGTGTCTGTCAGTTATAAACCCTAAACCCACAAGATATAAACCCTAAACCCATGAGGTATAAACCCTAAACCCTAAACCCACAAGATATAAACCCTAAAACCCTAAACCCACGAGATATAAACCCTAAACCCTAAACCCACGAGATATAAACCCTAAACCCTATTTCTTTAGTTGGGTGATGATGATACATACCTGAGGTACCCCCCAAGCCCATTATATTCTTTCCTTTTATCTCTCTCTCTCTCTCTCTCTCTCTCTCACATATGGTATACTACTACTACTCATTGCTCATTTGTTGTACAACTCTTGCAAGTAATGTTGTAATAAGTGGTATGTTGTTGAGTTTCCCTTATGTCTCAAGTCTCCACATTATATAACTGAAA
>Ga0116229_10005381_pt1 | contig 20917 bp, 19 predicted proteins | sample S1TSphgellanicum_3_FD_87313 | JGI IMG/M metagenome (GOLD analysis project Ga0116229, IMG submission 87313) | Host-associated microbial communities from peat moss isolated from Minnesota, USA - S1T2_Fc - Sphagnum magellanicum MG | ecosystem: Host-associated > Plants > Peat moss > Unclassified...
CGATCCCGTTCGGATTGCTCGCCAACGTCGGCGTGGGAAACTCGGTGATGACGCCCGCCGGCGTGATGCGGCCGATGTTCGCGGTGTTCGCCTCGACCCACCACACGTTTCCATCTTGGCCGAGCGCGATCTGCACGGGGACGCTGGTCGGACCAGAAGGTAGCGTAAATTCGGTGACCACGCCGGCCGGCGTTATGCGCCCGATCTTGCCGACGTTGGTTTCGGTAAACCAAAGATTGCCGTCGGCACCCACGCAGATCATGTTGGGACCGGCATTCGTCGAGAGTGGATACTCCGTAAACACTCCAGCGGTCGTAACGCGCCCGATCTTCGCTTGATAGAATTCGGAAAACCAAAGCGCACCATCGGGGCCCGTCACGATGCCGATCGGATTGCTTCCGCCGGTCGGAACGGGAAACTCCGTGAAGACGTGGCCCGGAATCGTGAATCGTGCGATGTTATTCGCGCGTGCTTCGGAAAACCAAATGTTCCCGTCAGGGCCCGTCGTGATCCCCGTATTCTGACTGAATCCCGTAGGGGCCGTGTATTCCGTCACGACGCCGGCGGGCGTTATCGATCCGATGTTGCTCGTCTCGAATTCCGTGAAGTAGACGTTTCCATCCGACCCCGGTGTCGTGCGGCTGACGCCGGCGCCCGGTCCCGATGGGACGGAGAACGCCGTGAATGCGAGCGTCGTTCGATTGAAGCGGCCGACTCCGGTTGCCGTGCTGAAATAGAGATCTCCATCGGCACCGACCGAAATAAACCCCGGCCCCGTATTCGCCGGTAACGCATATTCGCCGATAAGGCTGACGGCGAGTTGCTGCGGCGTGACGCTTGAGGACGGAAGTCCGCTCGCACTTGCCGAGAGCGTGACGGTCGGCGTGGCGAGGAACGCGCCGTCGTATTTCAGCGTGATCGCTTGCGTCGACGATGTGACCGAGGCCGGCGTAAACGTGAACGCGCCCGTCGTATCGCTCGTCGTCAGCGTGATTGCCGACGCATAGGTCCCGGAGATCGCATTACCGTCCGCGTCTTTCACGGCGACGATGACCGTCGTCGAACTCGGCGTCCCCGGAATGAAGGCGATCTGCCCGGCGGTGATCGCAACGGATCCCGCGATGCCCGTCACGCCGATGGCGACGGTATAAGGTGTTCCGGCAACGATCGCTTGCGTCGCCGTTCCCGTTCCAAGTTTTTTCCCCGTGCCGTTCGCGCCGTCGTAGAGCGTTACCGTGAACGTGACGTTGCCGGGCGGAGCCGTGATCGCGATCGTACACGTGCGCCCGTTGCCCGTCGTGGTGCAGTCGGGCGAATTGTTGGCGACGTTCGCGATGATGGGTGCCGCCACGCCGCTTATCGCAATCGAAACCGACTCGGTCGATGGCGATAAGAATTGCGGACGTATCTTCGATGCCGACGTCGAGGCCGCCGGCGCCGTTGCCGGAAAGCGGAGCTCGAGCGATCCCGCGACGGACGAGGGTGTCGTGGCGCCTGGCGCAGCTCCGCCGCCCGAGCAATCGGCAAGCGCGAACGCGAGCAGAGTTGCGGCGAGGGCGCGCCCGACCGGCGTCATCGCGCCTGCGTTATGCCTTGTACGAGGTCGAGATTTTCGAGCGCATTCTCGATCTGCGGTTCGTTGCCGCCCGACTGTGCGTCGTGCAACTGGCTCGTGAAGAACGCCTCGGCTTCGGCCGCGTTCGTAAACGTCTTAAAAACCGGGAACGGCACCTGGTACGCGACCGTCGCGAGTGCGCCCGGCGCGATCGTATCGGTCTCGCGGATTCCCTCGATCGTCTTATTTTCGGCGGCGAGGTGGACGGATACGAGTCGTGAGGTGCGCAGCGCTCCCGCCGTGACGCCGAACGTGACGGCCGTCGGTTTCGCATCGAGCTCGAACGTCGTACCCGGCGAGGCCGAGACGGCTTTGAGCGATTGAACGTAATAGAAGATCGGCTGCGTCGTTACGGTCGCCGCGAGATGGCCGCTCGTGATTCCGTAAAACTCTCCGGTCTTGTTGACGATCGAGAGCACGCTCGTGCTCGGAGAAATGCGTTGCTCGTTTCCGTTCGCTGAGAGCGTGTCGAGCGTGACGCCGGGCGGCGTCGTGAAGCTCGCCGGGGTCGCGAACGTTTGCCCGGATTTGATCGCGGTCGGCACGGCAGCGGCGCTCCCGATGCCGACGGCAACCGTCGCCGTATCGACGCGTTGCCCGTCCTGGCAAATCTGCTGCACGAGAACCATTCCCGGCTCGGGTGCAGCAGAGCCGGCAAGCGAACCCATCGGCGCGCACGCCGAGGCTGCGTTGCTTTGCGCGGATGCAGTCGTCTCACAAGCGAGCGCGACCAAGAGCGTGAGCGCCGTAATTCGTATCATAGTCTGCTTTGTATCGAGCGATTGCAAAGAAACGAAAAAAGAACCGACGGAATGAACTGCGTGCCGTTATCGGATTAGGACGGTCGGGTTCCGTGGGTCGGCGTAACGCTCCTTTGGCTAGATCGGACGTGCGGACCAGATCTGCCCTGCGGTGCCATACAGATGTTGATAGAGGCCGGGTACGAGCGTCACGCAGCGGCCCTGATAGCCGATGCCGGTGCAGAGCTGCCAGCGTCCGCGTACGACGCTCGCGGATCGAGCGCGACCGGCGAAGCCAACGCTCTGCAGGTTGTAGACGGGGCCCTTGAGTTGGCGCGCGCGGCCGCTCAGGCCGGCCTGTGAATAGATGAAGATCGCGGGCAACGGGCGCCCGCCCATCATCGCCGGCGCCGGGCCCTGATACGGCTGGGCGGATGCGGGGATCGCGGAGGCGAGGGTCGCGACGCACAGCGAGACGACGGCTGCGAGATGACGCATGAAAACACGATCCTTCCAAAAGCAAGGTGACGTGCCGCTTGCTTTCTCACTCGCTGCAATCGCCTCCCGGCGGAACGCGACGCCTGTTGAGCGAACGCTCGGCGTTGTGAAACGCTTGATTCTTATGACGGCAGTCCTCTTCGCCGTGTCGGCGCCCGCGCTCGCGAGTGCCGCGAAGATCCCCGCGCCCCCGGCCGCCCCGGCCGATTCGCCGGTTGGGAAACCGAAGTCGTACGACGACTTCGTGAAGGATGCGACCGTTGTCCCCGGCCTGATTCCGCTCGTGCGCAAGCAGGGCGATATCTACTTCGTGCTCTCGAAAGACGCGCTCGGACGCGACTTCATCGAGACGTCGGTGCCGCAGAGCGGCCTCGGTGGATTCGGGCCGGCTCAGGGTGAGCCGTACGTTGCCCCGGCGCGTATCTTGCATTTCGAGCGTCAGGACAACCGCGTCGTCGTGCGGTGGCCGAATACGATCGCGATCGCGAAGCCGAACACGCCCGAACAGGTCGGCGTCACGCAATCGCTGCCCGCATCGGTGATCTCGGTCGAACCGATCGTCGCGGAGAATGCCGCGAACGGCGACGTCGTGATTTCCGCGAGCGCGTTTCTCGGCGATATCGCGGACTACGCGGCCGTGTTCTCCGGTGAGATCAAGGATCCGTCGCACGGCTATCGTCTCGACCCGGCGCGCACGTACTTCACCGATGCGAAGGGTTTTCCGCAAAACGACGTGCTGCGCGTCTCGCAAACGTGGGCCTCGGGCGACCCGAACATGATCGACGTCGCGCCCGACGCGCGCAGCCTCGAAGTCGATATGGCCTACAACATCGTGGCCGCACCCGACGACAACTACATGCCGCGCATCGCGGACCCGCGCGTCGGATACTTCGAGCAGCCGCTGCTCGACTTCAGCCGCGACAACGTCGGCATCAAGCGCAACGTCTACTATCTCTCGCGTTGGAACTTCGCGCCGAAGACGCCGGGCCAGCCGTCCGCCGCGACGCACCAACTCGTGTTCACGCTCAGCAACGACGTGCCGGTGGAGTATCGCGATTCCGTGCGGAAGGCGTTGCTCTCGTGGAACGCGGCACTCGCGGCCGTTGGCATTCTGAACGCGGTCGACGTTCGCGATCAGCCGGCCGACCCGGATTTCGATCCGGACGACATGCGCAACAACATGGTGCGTTGGGTCGACACGGCCCAACCGCAATACGGCGCGGAGGCGCTGATCGTGACGGACCCGCGCACGGGCGAAGAAGTGAACGTCGGAATCAACGTCGACGCCGTCGAGGGTCTCGCGGGCACGGCGTATCGGTTTTTCGTCGCGCCGGCACGCGGTCTTCCGAACGATGCGAAGGCACGGGACGCGTTCGTGCAGGACGAAGTTCTCGCGACGGTGTTGCACGAGTCTGGTCACGACCTCGGATTGCAGCACAATTTCATCGGCTCGATGGCATACACCGCGAAGGATCTGCAGAGCAAAGCGTTCACGCAGAAGTATGGCGTCGCGACGTCGGTGATGGAGTACGCGCCGATCAATCTTTGGCCGAAGGGAACGCCGCAAGGCGATTACGAGCAACAGGTGCTCGGGCCGTACGATTACTACGCGATCCGCTACGGATATGGATACATTCCCGGTGCGACCACGCCGAGCGCCGAACTGCCGACGCTGAACAAGTGGGCATCGCGTTGGGAAGACCCGATGTACCGCTTCGCGTCCGACGAGGATGTGGATTTCTCGGGCGGCCACGCGATCGATCCGCGCGTCCAACAGGACGACCTCACCGACAAGCCGCTCGCGTGGTGCGACGTGCAGATGAAGATGGCGCGCGGGCTCATGAATGCGGTCGACGCGCGTTTCCCCGCGCCCGGCGAACCGTGGGACGTGGCGCGTGCCGCCTTCGGACGGCCGCTGCGCGCGTACGGCAGCTGCGCGCTGATGGCCGCACATACGATCGGCGGCGAGTACCTCTCGCGCGCCCAGCTCGGCGATCCGAACAGCACGCCGCCGCTCACTCCCGTTCCGCGCGCCGACGAAGTGCATGCGTGGCAACAGCTCGATACGGGCCTGTTCTCCGACGCGGCGTGGCACTTCAATCCGAACGTCCTCAATCGTTTGACGTATTCCGAAGTGTCGTCGTTCAGCGGTGGAACGTGGGCGTACGATCCCTCGCCGCATCACGATCTTTCGATCGCGCAGATCGCCGCACAGTATCAGGATCGCGCGATCTCCGAGATGTACGCGCCGCTCACGCTCGATCGTCTCGATAGTTATGCACTAAAATATCCAGCGGGCGCGACGATGTCGCTCGAGGATCTCTTCGATTGGTCGCGTGCGTCGATCTTCGGCAATCTGCGCGACGGTTCGATCGCGAAGGCCGGTGTCGTACGCCGGAACCTGCAGATGCGCTACGCACAACTGCTCTCCGGTCTTTGGCTTTCGCCGGATCCCGGTACGCCCTCCGACGCACGAGCGCTCGCGCGGCTCGCGCTCGTGCAACTCGCAGCCGACACGCAGGCCGGCGAGAAGAACCCGCATCTCACGCAGCTCGCGCGCGCGCAACTCGGCGCGCTCGGAGCCGTCGCATCGCAAGCGCTGAACGCCAGGGCAAGCGTCTCGCAGTAGTCGCGCGTCCCAGCGCACGGAAAGTCGCGCGGCCTCGCCGAAAACGCCGCGAATCTCATTCGGGAGTGATGATCGTGAACGTTCGAATCGCTTTACTCGCAGCTACGGCCGCGACGCTCCTCGGGACCGCGAATGCGTCGGCGTTCGGGGTCGTCAACGTCCAACGTTCCGACGGAACGACGAGCACGTATCCCGGCGCGCTGATCACGTTCGTGGGCAAGACGCTGCACGTGCGCTCCGCGGATGAAAAGGGAACGATGGTGATCGAGCGCGATGCATGTTCGTATCGCGGCCCGATCGTCATGTGTTTGCCGACGCGTTTCTTGCTTCGTCAAAACGGTTCCGAGCGTCCGATCAACTTGGAATCGGGCACCGTGTATTTGAATCTGACGAACCGCACGCAAACGCTGCCGTTCTCATCGCAGCGTCTTTCCGGGCGGAGTATTCTGCTCTCGGTGCACACCCAGCACGGTACGTCGATCAGCGTGAACGGCACGATCGACTCGGGAGATTTCCGGTGAAGGTCGTCTCGACGATTCTCGCGATCGCGATCGCGGCGGCGCCGCTCACGTCGATCGCGCAACAGCGTCCTGGCGGTGGTGGCGGGCGCCCAGCGGGCGGTGGAGGCGGAGCTCGTCCGGCGGGTGGCGGTGGCGCTCGTCCCGCCGGCGGTGGCGCTCGACCGGGGGGCGGATTTAATCTCGGTGCCGACAGCAAACCCGCGCCGGCGCCCCCGGCGCTCACTCGTCCTGCCCCACCTCCGAACGCCGCAAAGCCTCCGCCAAATCCCGGCAACGGCGGCGGTCGTCCGCCAAATCCCGGCAACGGCGGCGGTCGTCCGCCAAACCCCGGTAATGGTGGCGGTCGTCCGCCGAACCCCGGTAACGGCGGCAAGCCTCCGCCGAACCCCGGCAACGGTGGTAAGCCGCCCGGCAATGGCGGGAAGCCCCCGCCGAAACCGGGCAGCGGCGGCAAACCTCCGGGCAACGGTGGTCGCCCCCCGAGCAATGGTGGACGCCCTCCGGGTGGCATGCGGCCCCCGCCGGGTGGTTATCCGCAGCGACCGCCACGGCCGCCGAACGGCTATCCGCGTCCGCGCCCGCCGCATACGATCATCTACAATCCGATCTATCACGGTCGCCCATCGTGGGGTTGGAATAACGGGATCGTCTGGTCGCCGGCTTACGGTTACTATGGTGGCGGCTTCTGGGGAGCGTTTGCCCTCGGCGCGGCATCGGCGTTCTTCTACGGCCAAATCTCGGCGCAGAACCAGACGTACTATTCGTACGGCGTCGCCCCGGGGAGCCCGGGTGCGCAACTGCTACAGAACTATAATCTGACGCAGACGAATTGCGCGCAACCGGATCTCGTCGTGATCTACGGGCCGACGGATAGCGTCATCTGCGCCTATCCGAGCGACCTCGTCGGGCCGGGCTCGTACGTGGTCGATCCGTCGGGGCTCACGCTCACATCGCAGTAGAGCTGCGGTAGGGTTCCGCGACGCACGTGATGGCACGCTCACGTGCGTCGCGGGAACCGAATCGCGCGTCGAAAACTTCGCAGCCATTATGACGATCCCGCAGCCGGGCATCTTCGCGTTGGGAGATGCGTCGCACGGTTATTTTGAGTTCACTCACATCGATGGAACGGATCCGCGCGATCTCGTCGTAGCGGTTGCGGATCTCGGTCCGCCGCATACGACCGTCGGCGGCGCGAATCTCGTTGTCGGGTATCGGCCCGAGTTTTGGCGCTCGGTCGCGGGCGACGCGATTCCGAGCGACGTGCGCGGCTTCGTCGAACCGCTTCGCGGGCCGGGCGGCTACGAGATGCCTTCAACGCAAGCAGACGTGTTCGTCTGGTTTTCCGCAGCCGCGTACGATATCGTGTTCGACCTCGGGAAAGAGACCGTCGCCGCGCTCGCCCCGTACGCGCGTCTCGTTCGTGAATCGACGGGCTGGTCGTACAAGCACAGCCGCGATCTCACGGGCTTCGAAGACGGAACGGAAAATCCGACGATGTTCGAGGCGCCCGAGGCGGCACTCGTGCCGGACGGTCTACCGGGCGCCGGTGGCAGCGTCGTGCTGTTTCAACGCTGGCGCCATCGCTCGAGCGCATGGAACGCGCTCCCGGAACGAACGCAAGAGGAGATCATCGGGCGAACGAAGCTCGAGAGCCTCGAACTCGAAGAAGATGAGATGCCGGCAAACTCGCACGTCGAGCGGACGAAGTGGGTTCGCGACGGCGAAGAACAACCGATCTTTCGCCGCAGTTCGCCGTACGGCACGGTCACGGAGCACGGCCTCCTGTTTCTCGGGTTCGCGGGCGAACAGATTCGCTTACAGAAGATGCTCGACCAAATGGCGGGCATCGGCGGCCCGCGCGACGCGCTCACGAACTACAGCGAGCCGCAGACGGGTGCGTATTATTTCTGTCCGTCGCTCACCGATCTCCAGCGCTTTCGCACGCCCGAGGACGAAGACTAGCGAACTACGCCGCGGTCGGCGTTTCTTCGCGCGCGCCGTTGAAGATCAGATTGAGAACGACCGCCGATACGGCAGAGAGCGTGATGCCGCTGCGCGCGAACGGCGCGAGCCACGTTGGAAGCGATGCGAGCATCGCGGGCGCGACGAGCGGAATCATCGCGATGCCGAGACTGATCGCAACGACGAGCGCGTTGTGCCTCTCGCCGAGCCGTGCCTCGCCGAGCGTGCGGATTCCGTTTGCCGCGACCATGCCGAACATCGCGATTCCCGCGCCGCCGAGCACCGCAGGCGGAACGGAGGCGACGATCGTGGCGAGTTTCGGGAAGAGGCCGAGCACGATCAGGAGCGCGCCGCTTCCCGCAACGGCCCAACGACTACGCACGCCCGTCATCGCGACGAGTCCGATGTTCTGCGAGTACGACGTGTACGCGAACGGGTTAAAGCAGCCGCCGATCACGGCCCCCACGCCGTCGGCGCGCAAGCCGCGCACGAGCGCGCGGCGATCGACCGGACGCCCGCACAGGTCGCCGAGCGCGAGGAACATGCCGGTGGACTCGACCATCGTCACGATCATCACGATGCAGAGCGAGAGAATCGCGGCGAGATCGAACTGCGGTGGCCCGAAACGAAACGGGCGCACGATGTCGATCGCTCTCGCGCTCTCGACGCCCGCGAAATCGACGAGCCCGAGCGCCGTCGCGACCGCGAATCCGTTCGCGAGCCCGAGCAAGACGGCGATGCTGGCGAGGAATCCGCGCAAGAATCGGCTCGCGAGCACGATGATCGCGAGCACGAGTGCGGCGAGCGCGAGGTTCGCCGGGGAACCGAAGTTCTTCGCGCCCACGCCGCCTCCGGCCCAATTTATGCCGACTTGCAGCAGCGTGATACCGATCGTCGCGATCACCGTTCCGGTCACGAGCGGTGGAAAGAAGCGCAGCAGCCGTCCGAAGAGCGGCGCGATCGCGATGACGAAAAACCCGGCGACGATCACCGCGCCGTAAATCGCAGGGAGGCTATGTTGCGCGTTTGCGAGCGCGACGATCGGGCCGACCGCGGCGAACGTCACGCCCATCACGACGGGCAGCCGGATTCCCACGCCGCCGATACCGATGCACTGGAGCAGCGTCGCGATGCCGCATGCGAAGAGATCGGCGCTGATCAGGCCCGCGAGCTCGTCTTTCGGCAAGTGTAACGCGCCGCCGACGATCAGCGGCACGGCGACGGCGCCGGCGTACATGACCAGCACGTGCTGCAGGGCGATAACGAACATCGGCCCGGGCGGGAGCACCGCTTCCACCGGATCGATCGGGACGACCGGACGACGTCGTGCTTGCATCGCCTTCCTCTCGACGCTCGAACGCGCGTGCGCCTTTGTGCATTAGGCGCACGCGTCTCCTTGTGCCGGACGGGCAACCCTCGCGCTCGCGGCCCAACCGAAGTGACGGCGGCGGCTCGCGTGGACGCGAGAATGGGATTCGGACGTACTCGATCCGTGAGGTCCCCGCGTTGCGTCTCGCACTCGTGCCGCTCGTCTTGTCGCTATTCTCGAGCTTCGTCGCGCCCGCGGGTGCCGCGACCGGCCCGCTCGCGCCGCGTGTGCTCGTCGTTGTGGCTTTCGCCGACGACGGCGTGTCGGCGCCGACCGAAGAGGCGGCGCCGTGGGTCGAACGCGAGGGGTTGAACGTCCGCGTTCGCACCGCGGCCGCCGTCTCGCTGCGCTGTAACGCGGAGCGAACGGTCTGCCTGCTGATCAGCGGCGAGGGGAAGGTGAATGCGGTCGCGTCGCTGTTGTCGCTCGGCCTCGATCCCGGCGTCGATCTGCGTCGCACGTACGTGATCGTGTCGGGCATCGGAGGCGTTTCTCCGGAGACGGGAACGATCGGTACCGCGGCTTGGGCCACGTGGATCGTGGACTACGACATCGCGCACGAGATGGATGCTCGCGAACTACCGGCGTCGTTTGCAGATGCGCGTTTCCAACAGGGATGCTTCACGGGAACGTGGTGCGGTAAGGATGGTTGGCGCACCGGCACCGAGGTCTTCGAACTCGATCCGCGTGCGACTCGTTTCGCGTACGGGCTTACGAAAAACGTCGCCCTCGATGACCCGCCGTTCCTCGCAAAGATCCGTGCGCCGTATTCCGAGGCGATCGCGCGCGCGAAACCGCACGTGGAGCGCTGCGACATACTCGGCGGCGATACGTACTGGGTCGGCACGCGCATCGGAAATTTCTCTCGCGCGTGGATGAAGCATTGGACGAACGGCGCCGGAACGTACTGTATGACCGCAATGGAAGACACCGGGTACGCGGGCACGATGAAGAAGCTCGCCGCGGTCGGGCGCGTGGACTATCATCGCTTCTTCGAGTTGCGCGCCGGCTCCGACTTCGATCGTCCGCATGCGGGTCAAACGGCGATCGAGGTCTTACGCGCCGGCATTACGGCCGGCACGTTTCCGATCGCCGTAAACAATGCATACCTGACGTCGCGCGTCGTGGAACGCTACGTCGCCGCTCATTGGGCGACGCTCGAGAACGGCTTGCCGTAGCGCTAGGAAACTCTTAGACGACGACCTCACGAAGGTGGCCGGTTTCCGTTTCGTAGACGAACCCGCGCACGCGGTCGCGGTGCGGCAGAAAGGGATGTTCGCGAACGCGCAGGATCGCCGAACGCACGGCGGCATCCACATCGGTGAACGAGCCGAATTCGTACGACGGCTGCCCGCCCGTCTCGGCTTCGATTTCCGCAAGTAACTTACGCTCGTCCGTGTCGTGGAGCCCGCAATCGGTGTGGTGCATGAGCAGGATCTCGCGCGTTTGCAAGAGGCGCTGCGAGAGGACGAGTGAGCGCAACATATCATCGGTTGCGAGGCCACCGGCATTGCGCAGGATGTGCGCTTCGCCCGAGACGAGGCCGAAGATCCGGAACGTATCGATCCGTGAATCCATGCAGGTGACGATCGTCAGATGCTTCGTGGGAATGACCGCCCGCATGCCTTCGAAATCCGCCTCGTGCACGGCGGCGTTGGCCACGATCCCGTCGATTGCTGAACTCACCGGGGTTGCTTAACGACTCGCCTCACGGATGCCTCGGCCGGCGTGGCCGCGCGACCTACGGGGAGTGATCGGTGATGATATGCCAGCCGTCGGTCCGATGGAGCACGAGCGTGAAGATCCCGGTCGGGTGCGTGCCATCGTGCATCGCGAGATGCCAATGTGCGACGACCACCGCGTAGCGTTCGCCGAGCGGACGCACCGCGATATCGGAAATGCTCAGCACCGGCATCGTGCCGACGCCGTAGTGTTCCGCATAGTGCGCGCGAATATTTGCGTAGCCGTGAATCACACGCTTCGAACTTACGTAGACGGTCGTCGGAGCGTTCTCGTAACTGCGCATAAATGCGTCGAGGTCGCCGTGATTCCAGTATTGCGCGCTCCGCATCAACATGCTCGTGATCGCCACCGTATCGTCGTCGGCAATCGTCGGTATCGCGTTCGCGAGTAGTCCTACTAAGGTCGCAGCAAGAAAAGCAATACGTAACGACATGAGGCACCGTTCGTAACATCGATTCGGGGTCCCGTCGCGAACGATTGGCGTTTTGGCCAAAGACACGCCATTTCGTGGCGCGTACTATCGTTGCTAACTTCCGACGGACGTTTCGTTCGCGGTCTCTCTTTCTGTGAAAGTTCGTTCCTTGAGTTTTGGGTTCGTGCGTCTTGCTACGCAAGTTTTTTTCGCGATCGTGTTCTTTGTCGCTGCCTGCGCTGCGGGGCCCGTCTCCGCTGCCGATCTCGCGTCTCCGGCACCGGCTCCGCCAGTCGCCGTAACTCCGATGCCGTATGCGACGATCGTGCCTTCGACGACGGCACCGGCGACGACCGGTTCGATCGCGGGCGTGATTACGGACGCGCAAGGTCATCCCATTTCTGGGACCGAGATCGTGATCGCGGGCCCGACGAGCGCGCGGATGTCGTCGAACGCGACCGGTGCGTACGCGTTCGCCTCGCTCGCGCCGGGGCTCTATCGGATCTCGATCACGAAAGCCGGCTTCACGCCGGTCTCTCAGGACAACGTTATCGTGATCGCGGGTTCGGCAACGACCGCATCGGTTCAACTGACCGCAGCGGAGTTCTCGTCGATCCGCGAGATCGGGCGCGTCTCCGTTTCTACCGGCGCACGCAACGGCATCAATACCTCCACGGCGGCCGTCGCAACAATTAGTGGCAGCTCGTTCATCGATCAAGGCCAACTGACCGTAAACCGAACGCTCGACCAGCTTCCCGGCGTTTCGATCGGCGTCGGCTCCGGCTTCGTCGGCGATCCGGCCGTCAACGGTGCGAGCCCGCTCGTCACCGGGATCCCGTCGATTCGCGGCGCGCTTCCCTATGAAACGGCATCGCTGATCGACGGCCATCCGATCTCGATCGGCGTCTACGGAACGTTCAATCCGGCGATCATCAGCCCGTACATGTTACAGGATGTCGAAGTCGTCAAAGGCCCGGGCGCGTCGGCTCCCAACATCAACTATGCGATCGGCGGAACGATCAATTTCCGAACGCTCGAACCCACGCGCGTCGATCACGAGGCACTCGATCTCGGCATCGATCAGTTCGGTGGCCAAAACGCGAACCTCCGTGCGACCGGTTCCGAAGATGACGGCAAGCTCGGCTACGCGTTCGACTACGCGGCTGCCGGAACGCAAGGTCCCGATCGCGGCTACGATCCCGAGGATCCGCTCAACCTCAGCAACGGCGCGATCATCAACGGCCAGACGGCGTGCGGCAACCCGGCGGCCGCGGGTGCATGCTTCCCGAGCGTCGTTCCGGTTAAGTCGCCGTTCGCGGCTGCGTCGAACCTCACCGCACCGCTCTTACTCTGCTGCCCGCAAGTGCCGCTGTACTCGAACTCGCGGCACGAACTCGCGAAATTGCGTTATAACTTCACGCCCTCGACATCGCTCACCGTGTCGTATCTCGGCGCGCAACTGCGCGGCTCGGCTTTCGCGGCCGGCCTCTTCCTGTTCCCGAGTTACTTTTTCGGGCCGCCGGCGGGATACAGCAGCAGCGTGTACCCGTCGGGATTTCCCGTCTTCCAAAACGATCAGGGTCCGAGCGCGCTCCAAGTCAATTCGAATCTCTTTCAGGCGGACTTCCATACCGCCGTCGGACCCGTGACGTTCAACGCACGCTACTATACGTCGAGCGATACCGATTCGAATCTCGAATACGGCTACGGTCCGACGCCCGGAACGGGAACCTTCACCGGAACGCTCTACGGCGGCGTCCCGCTCGGGCAGTCTTTGACGCCGACGTTCTTCGATGGCCAACAGGGAACGGTTACGCTGCTCAACTCCTATCTCGGCACGCGCACGTACGATACGTTGCACGGCTATACGCTCGAAGCCGATCTTCCGGGAGGCAACAATCTCTACAGCCTCTCGTACGATGCGGTGCATACCGAGAGCGCCGCGAATACGCAATTCTCTCCCGCGAATGCGGAAGAAGATAACGTAACGGTGCAGCCGGGATCCGGGCAGAGTTTCCAGACGATCATGGCGCGCGGGCAGTTCCAGTTGCCTTCGAACGCCACGGCGACGCTCAGCAACTACGTGATCTCGTACACGGACCACTACACGCAGGACAACGGTGCGTCGTTCGTGTCGTCGACTCACGCCTACGACGCGCCGCGTCTCGCACTCGGCTGGCGCCCCGATCGCGATCTCTCCGTGCGCGCGTCGACCGGTTTCTCGATCGCGCCACCGTACATTCAATTGCTCACGAACCAGTCGAGCCCGGTACCCGACCGTACGCCGCCGACGAGCTTCACCGAGACGGGAAATGCTGGTGACGTCGCACCGGAGACCGCGTTCGGATTCGATCTCGGCTTCGATCAGCGCGTGAGCGGCGTCGTGTTCTCGACCGACGTCTACCAGACGACGCTGCACAATCAGTTCCTCTCCACGACGGAACTCGACGGCACGTACACGGCGGCGCCGAACAATCCGTACGGCGCGACTCCGGGACAAGTGTATCCGCTCTACGTGACCCAGACGGCAAACCTCGGCCATTCGCGCTACGAGGGTGTCGAGCTCGCGATCCATCACGATCCGCTCGTCGGTATGGGGTATCGCGTGCAAGGGTATCTGCAGCGCGCGTACGCGTACGATCTACCGGCCGGATTCTACAATACGGCGTCGGGCCCCGACACCGCGAATCTCGGCATCTTCCCGGGAGAGAACTTTCAGACGTCGGGTCAAGGCTACAACGGCATGTCGTCGTCGCGCGTCCCGTATTCGGGCGGCTATGGCGAGATCAACTACACGTTCCGTAGCCGTGCGTACTTTCTGCTCGGCCTCACGTACTACGGTCCGAACAACGCGTATAACAACCCGGCGTTCGGCGTGATGAACGCGAGCTTCCGGCAGCCGATCACGAAACATGCGTATCTGCAACTCGCGGTTTCGAATCTGACGAACGCGTACTCTGCGTTCCAGTACAACATCTACGGCGGCGTCCCGACGCCGCTCGTCAACGGGCAACTCGGCTACACGGCCGGCAACGTGATCGGACCGAGCACGACGAGTCTCCTGATGCACTTCGAACTCTAACTGAGGCCCGCGTTCGACTCGCAGTTTCCGGGGTATACGTCCGGGAACTGCGAGAGGAGCGTTATGGCCGCAAAGAAGACGTCGACGAAGAAGACCGCAAAGAAATCGACCGCCAAGAAGGCGACCGCGAAAAAGAAGACGACGCGACGCTACGGGCCTAAAGCGAGTGCCAACGTCAAAAAGACGATGGAAGAGATGAAGGCCGGTAAGCTTCGTTCCGGGGGTTCCGGGAAGAAGGTCACGGATCCGAAGCAAGCGATCGCGATCGGTCTCTCGGAGGCTCGCCGCAGCGGCGCCAAGGTGCCCGAACAGCCGGAGTAGGTTCGGGCACTCGCGGGCAGAATCGGGCGACGATGATCAACGTCGTCGCATTCATTACCGCGCATCCCGGCAAGCGAGATGAGATTCTCGCCGCGTTCCGCGAGAACGTGTCCGCCGTGCGAGCCGAAGACGGCTGCATCGAATACGGTGCCGTCGTCGATGCCGAAGGCTTCGGAAGCTTTCAGGCGCCGATCGGCCCCGATTCATTTCTCGTAATCGAGAAGTGGGCGAGCGTCGACGCCCTCAAGGCGCACGGACGTGCACCGCACATGGCGGCGTACGCAGCGAAAACCAAAGACCTCACCGCATCGCGCGCGATTCATATTCTGTCGCCGATCTAGTTCGGCGCGAGATATTCTCGCTGAGATACTCCGCATCGCGGGCGATGCCGCTGAAGCGTCCCGAGCCCCACGTGTAGAGCCACGGCAGGCCGAGAAAATAAAGTCCGGCGACGCTCGTGACGCCTCGCTCGTGCGTTGGGTATCCCTTGCCATCGAATGCCGGAAGCTCGATCCAGCGAAAATTCGAAGCGAAGCCGGTCGACCAAACGATCGTCGAGATATTCGCCGCGACGTAGTCGAGTTCGGTAACCTCGCGCTCGGGTTCCCACACGGGAACGTATCGTGCTTCGAGCGGTGCGGAGATGCCACTTCGCTCGATGTGCCGATCGATCGTATCTTTGATACTCTCCGAGACGGCGTCGGCGTTGTCGAGATTCGTCTTGAGATCTCGTGCGAACGTGAGCCGGTTGCCGTCGATATCGAGGAGCCGGCCGTAGAGTTGCATACCTTCGAGCGCCGACTTGCGCAGATCGATGTCGCGCCCGCCGTCGCGTCCGGTCACGTAGTGGTTCGAACGCGCGCGAATGCCCTCTTTGAGCGGATGCTCGTGCACGGGGAGATCGTAGTAGCCGAGATCGTCGAGCCACTCGACGACGTCTTTGCCGCGATATCGGCGCGCGACGCGCGGCGCGCTTCCGACGCAGAGGTGCACGCGGCGGCCCGCGATGTGCAGATCCTCCGCGATTTGGCAGCCGGATTGCCCCGTGCCGATCACGAGGACGTCGCCATCGGGTAGCGAGCGCGCGTTCTTGTATTGCGACGAATGGATCTGAACGATCGTGCGCGGCAGCCGCTCCGCGATGCGCGGAAGCGTGACCGAATGATACCCGCCGACGGCGACCACGACGTTTTCCGCCGTGAACGTACCGGCCGACGTCTCGACCGCGAAGTGCTCGCCATCGGCCGTCCGTCCGACACGACGCACCTCGACCCCCTCGTGCAGCGGCGGCTCGAAGAACGCGACGTAATCCTCGATATAGCGCACGATCTCGTCTTTGAGCATGAACCCGTGCGGATCGTCACCACGATAGGGAAAGCCGGGCAACGTGCATTGCCAGTTCGGCGTCACGAGGCAGAACGAATCCCAACGACTCGAACGCCATGCGCTTGCGACGCGATCGCGTTCGAAGACGATGTGGGCGATGTTGCGCTGCTTGAGACTATAGCTGAGCGCGAGGCCGGCCTGGCCTCCGCCGACGATGATGACGGGATAGTGCGTCTCGCTCGTCATCGACGACTACCGGTACGACTCGACATGAACCACGCCTCCGGTCGGATCGAACGCGCGCGCTTTGATTTCGATCTGCTCGAGTTGACGCGCGGCGAGCGCGCAAGGCGTCCCGAATTTCTCTCGTACGCGGTCGGAGGCGATCGAGAGTGCCGTTCGGCTTCGCTCCAGGAAATCGAGAACCGAATAGCTCGTGCCGAGTTCGAGGTACTCGCGGATCACGAGCGATGGCGAATAGCAGTGCATGATCGAATTATCGGGCCAGCGCACGATCACATAGATTTCAGGCACAGGTTGCAACCTCTCGATCCGTCGCGGCGAGATACGCGGCGACGTGCGCGCGCGCGGATGCGGACCACGCGAACCGTCGGGCGAGCGCGGGGCCGCGGATGGCCGTCGCTTCGGCGACGCCGGGTTCGAGCGAATGCAGCATCGCGCTCGCGATCGCGTTCGGATCGCGGGGATCGACGAGTTGCGCGTCTTCGGAGGTGAGGAACTCGTCGAACGGTGCGATTGCCGACGTGACGACGGGCGTGCCGCACGCGAGTGCCTCCAAGAGCACGAGGCCGAAGCCCTCGACGAGGGATGGAAACACGAACGCATGCGCGGCGCGCAAGAGCGCGACGATCTCGTCGTCGCTCAGCACGCCCGTCACCGTGATATCCCGGCCGAAGCGCAGCCCGAGTTCGGCGACGCGCGCATCGAACGCGCGCCGATACGCAGAGTGATCGAGAACGCTCGCGCCGCCCGCGATCGCGAGCCGCGCGTTCGGATGGCGCTCGCGAACGCGCGCGAATGCCTCGAGCGTCGCGAGCGCGTTCTTGCGGGCTTCAACACCGCCGATGCTGAGGAACAGCGGCCCGTCGCCGTATCCGAGACGCTCGCGGAGTGCCGCGCGCTCGCTCGCGGACACGGGCGAAAAACGCTCGACGTCGACCCCGTTCGGAACGATCGTCGCATCGATGCCGTACGTCGCGGCGAGCCGGGTGCGCCACGTAGCGCTCACGACGAAGCAGCGCTCGGCAGCGCGAACGGCGCGATCCTGCAGCTCGGCCATCGGCGCCGCATCGAAGGTGTCGAGATGGTGCACCGTGCGCACGTACGACGGGATCGATCCGCGCTCGACGAGCGTCGCGAGCGCGTTGCCGGAGATCCCGTCGTGCGCGTGATAGACGTCGAACGGCGGCGTCGCCGGATCCCACGCCGCGACGTACTCCGCGATCCGACCTCTAACGTAGGAGAGCAGATCGCCCTGCTTCGGCCCGACGGGCACGCGCACGGTCGCGCAACGCGGCGCTCGGATGAATCCGCGTTCCGTATCGTCGAGTGCGTAGAGCACGGCCTCGTGCCCGGCGTCGCACAGGGCTTCGGCAAGCGCGAGCGCGTGTAAGACGCCGCCGCGCGGCTGCGTGGAGTACGTGAAGAGCGCGATGCGTAGACCGTCACGCGCGAACATACGCCCGCGCTCCCGTGAACGGCGTACGTCGCAAGTCCCAAAAGAGTTCGCGCTCGTCGCCGCGCGCGACGTGCAGCGTACCCTCGGCCTCGCACGTGCCGATCGCGCCGCTCGCGATGCCGCGCGCGGCGAAACGCCGTTCGACTTCGGCGACGCGTTGCGGATCGACCGCGAGAAGATATCCGTAACTGGGAAAGCTCGTAAGCCAGCGCTCGAGCGGCGCGAATGCGGGCTTCGGGATGCGGTCGAGATCGATCGACGCGCCGACGCCCGAGCATTCGAGCAGCATGAGCAGCGTGCCGAGAATGCCGCCCATGCTGACGTCCTTCGCCGCTCGCGCGAGTCCGTCTTCGGCGAGTTGCGGAAGTATCTCGAGATCGCCGCGCAAACGATCGGGCTCGCTCGTGGTGCTGCAATTCCAATAGGGATACGGCTCGAAATACGCTCCACGCAGGTCGATCGCCGCGACGATCGTGTCGCCGGGGCGCGCGTCGAAGCTCGTGAGGAGTCGGTTCGCGCGGCCGAGCACGGCGACCGCGAGACGATCGCCGTCGCTGCGCGTATTCGTGTGGCCGCCGACGATCGGAACGCCGTACGCGTCCGCGGCGGCGCGCATGCCCGCGAAGAGTTCGTCGCCGCGCTCTTGCGTCGCCGCCCAAAGTGCATCGACGACGGCGGTCGCGCGGCCGCCCATCGCGGCGACGTCGCTGAGATTGACCATCACCGCGCAATAGCCGGCAAACCACGGCTCGCGCCGCACGAACTCATCGAGAAGCCCCTCGATCGCGAAGAGCAGATAGCCTTCGCCATCGGGAATCGCGGCGCAATCGTCGCCCACGCGGCACGGCGTCGGCGATGCTTCGAGGCCGCGATACGCGAGTGCGATATCGGTCTTGTGCTGCATGCCCTTCGCGGCACGCAGGCGCGCGCAAAGGCCGGCGAGCGTATCGTCGTTCACGACGCGCGCCGGTGATGCACGGGGAACACGGAGGCGTCGTCGGCGCACGGAGGATAGGCGGTGAGGTCCGCGCGCATGAGCTCGTGCGGACGGTTCGCGATCTCGATCGGGCGAATCGATTCCCACGCGAGGCGGCGGAAGAATTCCACGTTCGCTTGTTGGACGTTTGCGAGAAAGGTGCGGCAGCCGCGCGCGTGCGCCGTCGTGACCGCTCGATAGATGAGGCCGCTTCCGAGGCCGTAGACGTTTCGATACGCGGCGTCGATCGCAAGCCGCGAACCGTACCACGTCTCGTTCGTCTCGGCGTGAATCCGCACCGTGCCGACCACGCGGTTCGTCATGCCCATCACGTAGTCGACGGCGACGATCGTCGTCGCGACGTCGTCGATCGCGTCCGCGTCGCTCCCCTCGAAGAGCCGCTGTTCGCGACAGAAGACGGCCTCGCGCAGGCGTTCCGAGTCCGTGCGTTCCCAACGTTCGCTCGCGATCTTGATGCCGAACTGGGGCGGAACGAACGGCGCGAAGTCGTCGAACATTACGCGCGCGCGGTTTCGAACGTGGAGAGCGACGAACACGCACCGCACTTCGCGCAACCCGCCTTGACATCGGCCGAGAGGAGGCGCGCGTCGCGGAGCATCGCACCCAGCGGTTCGAGGAGCGCGCGCATCGACGCGGCGCTCGGCGGCGTGACGTTCTCGAGCGGGGTGCCCGCGTTCGGCACGAGCGGCACGACGAACGGATAGACGCCGAGGTCGATCAAGGTGCGGCACATCGCGAGGATCGACGCGTTCGAATCGCCGAGCCCGGCGAGAATGTACGTGCTGACCTGGCCGCGGCCGAACGTCGCGACGGCGCGTTCGAATGCAGCGAGGTAATACGACACGGGCACCTTCGCTTTGCCGGGCATCGCGCGCGCGCGAACCTCCGGTTCGACCGCTTCGAGATGCATGCCGAGCGCGTCGACGCCGGAAGCGCGCAAGCGTGAGAACCATGCGAAATCATCGGGCGGCTCGCACTGCGCCTGCACGGGAAGATCGACGGCGGCTTTGATCGCGGCCGCGCTCTCGCAGAGAACGGCAGCGCCGCGATCGGTTCCGTTCGGCGTGCCCGTGGTGAGGACGGCGTGCCTCACGCCGTCGAGCAACACGGCCGCGCGCGCGACCTCGGCCAACTGCTCGGGCGTCTTTCGCGCGATCGTGCTGTTCGCTTTGAGCGATTCGCCGATCGAGCAGAACTGGCACTGCGTGCGGCGGTTCGTGTAGCGGATGCACTCTTGCAGGACGGTCGTCGCGAGGACGTCGCGGCCGTGCAACGTCGCGATCTTCCAGTATGGAATGCCGTCGAACGTCGAGAGCGCGTAGAACCGTGGCTGACGCGGAAACGCCACGCGCGCGACCGGAACGCCGTCGCGCTCGAGCACGGCGGTTCCGTTCGGCGACGGCGCGAGCGCGACGAAGGGCGAGTGGGCCGCGCCGCTCGTGTGGACGGGCACCATCACGGTGTGCCCGTCGATCGTCAGCGCTTTGTGGTCGGATGGGCCCGCGCCGCCGCGACGGCTCGGTGCGCCCGACGCGACGTCAGCGAGCCGGAGTCCAAGCGATTGCAGTTCGCTGATCAGCGTCGAGGTGGTGGAGCGGTTCGGAATCGCGATGGCCGTCATCGGTATCTCCCTCGTGAGCGTATGCCTCGAGCAGCGGTTTGGGGCGTGCGTCCATGACCAGATGCAGTAACTCGGGCCGCGCGTAGTGCCCGACGGAATCCATCATGCGTTTGCGTTTGTCGATCAGCGCGAAGTCGAGGTCCGCCACGATCGCGCCCTCGCCGTCGACGAGCGGCTCGACGAGATGCTTGCCTTCGGGCGTCACGATCGCGGTGAAGCATCCGCCGCGCAGCGCGCCTTGCAGCGGCCCCGCCGGCATCACGCTCTCGATCTGTTCGTCCGTCAGCCACGCGGTCGCGTTGACCACGAAGCATCCCGATTCGAGCGCGTGATGTCGGATCGTGACCTCCATCTGATCGGCGAAGATCTGGCCGACGAGCGA
>Ga0116229_10005383_pt1 | contig 20911 bp, 10 predicted proteins | sample S1TSphgellanicum_3_FD_87313 | JGI IMG/M metagenome (GOLD analysis project Ga0116229, IMG submission 87313) | Host-associated microbial communities from peat moss isolated from Minnesota, USA - S1T2_Fc - Sphagnum magellanicum MG | ecosystem: Host-associated > Plants > Peat moss > Unclassified...
TGGGCATCATGTTGAGCATGCTCTTAAGGCCCCTTTACACTTGGAGTCAAGGCTGAAAAAACTTGGGGGCCAACTTTGAGCATCTTTGGCTTGTTGTTTGGCCCAAAGTTACTAATAAATGCTAGAACAGTGACCTCATGATATTAATAAATGCTCGAACATTGGCCCCAAGAGTTGCAAATTGGCTTCCCAAATCCGGTGGTATCCTTTTTCTGAGCCTCGGGGCCAATAGAAGGCCATAAAGTTCAACATTTATATTAGTAAGTTGGGGCAGATTCAAAATACTTTTTCTATTTCAGCCTTGACTCCTATTGTAAGGCCCTTGGGACTGATTTCAAATTTTGCACCAATAGGAATGCTCGATTTGAGTTGAACATTGGCCTTCACTCCTTGTGTAAAGTGGGCCTTAATGTGATCATGGATCCTACATTTGTTACATATGGCCACAATGCTGCTACCTACATCCATATTTAACTCTTAATTATTTAGTGTGACTAGAGTATGAATATGTGTATTCTCTTCAACTGCTCATAAAACAGCACATGAATTGGGTATACACTAACAAAAGTTTACCTGCTAGAAGTCATGAAACCTTCTTGCGTTTGGTGACAAAGTTAAACGTGATCTTTCAGGTTGAAGCAACACCCACTAGTACACCAGGAGGGATGGATGGTGGGAGAACAGGAAACAATTTTCTATGGGGTCCTATCTCATGGCTAACATTGGTTCACGTAGTTGATGTTTTTACAGTATTGCGTAGCTTTTCATCCCTTGACATGGTTCTTTGCCCAGAACTTGCAATTTTTATGAAAGAACTAGTGGTTTTAAGGCCGGTGATTTGATATATTCAATTTTCTGGAGAACCAGGGTTGTATACAAGAACCAGTTTTTATTTGTTTTTTGGGAGTCGTGATTAACAACCATCCTGATAATTGTCAGGGGTCAGTTAGTATCCACCTCATATTGCTATTGACACATTATTAAAGAACCACCGGTTCCAGTTCTTTGAATCAGAGAATTGTTGATTCCAGGACTTTCAATAAACAATTCAGAATCAGAGAGCCAATGGTTCCTGTTCTTTGAAAAAAATTAAGATTAAAGGACCACTAGTCCTAGTTAGTTGGAAAACTTAAAGAATTGATAGTTTTCATCATTATAGAATGAGTAATCCTATAAGCGATTAATTGATTTTTATTTTTTTTAAGAACTGTATCTACATATAGGAACTGGTTCTTTCAAATTTTCGCCTACAAATGATATTGAATCTTAAGAATCACACTAATAACCACTAGGGGTCTGTTCCTGTTTCTAATAACCAACCCAACACTCCAGTTAACAGCTATATTTACCTCCTAAATATAGGAATCACCTACTTGCTCCTGCCTATAGCAGCATTGTGATAACGTTTGAACGATAGTGTGTGCATTGGTGGTGAATTAGACTCAACTTTGGGAGTTTTACAAGGTTTCATCCAAGTTGGGGACGTAGTCTGCAGATAATGAAGATAGCTACAGGGTCGTATAGGTCCCGGGGCATAGTGGTCATGAATCCATGTCATTTCAGACATGGGTCTACTTGGAGTAATCCACAACTTTTGCCAAAAACTTCCAAAAAAAAACTTTGAACAATTCACACCAGATTTTTTTTGTTTCAGCACAGTGTGAAAATTCACCCAAAAAAGAACACTACTTGTAACCAGGGTTGTTTTATTTATTTGTGATTTTGAAAGTTTGGCAAATTTTTCCAAAATTTTAGCAATCTTTTTCCAATTTACACTTCAAAAAAAAAAATTCACAATTTTCCAAAAAAATTGCCACCATAGAGTGAGAATTCACCCAAAATATTTAAATGGCAGCCAACAAATTTAAGAATCAAAATATTACTCACTTAATGAGGAGATGCAGCATGCACCCAAGAGGTCTAGGATTTTTTTTCTTTTGGAAGGGGGTGGGGGAGGTGAGTTTTCTCTTCTTTATTTTGAGTAAGGGGGGTTGTGAGTGTTTTCTTTTTTATTTTGGGTCATGGGTGGCATTTCGGGTCATGACACACGTCTGTTTTGCTTTAGTTTGCAAGCTGGTTGTGAAGATCCAAAGTAGTTTTATTCTTTTCAGTTACATGGGTGAATCCGATGGACAGAACACTAGAGGCAAACTTTTGTTTTTGATTTAGTTTGCAAGGTGGTTGTGGAGGTCCAAAAGGAGTTTTCTTGGTTCACCATGTGGACAGAATACTAAAGGTAAATTTTTGTTTTGGTTTAGTTTGCAAAGTGGTTCTGGAGGTCCAAAGAAGTTCTATTCTTTTCACTTACACCATGGGTATGCCACATGTACAGAAAACTAGAGATTTTTTTTGCTTTTTAATTAAATTAACATTTTTCATGAATTCATTCCTTTCTTATCATGTCATTTTGTTTTTTTTGTTCTCTTATCACTTCTTCCTTATGTTGTGGAGAGACAAAAAGTTTCAGAAAGTTTGAGTTTTTTCACTTAGATCAGTGTCAATTAGTGACCCACGTGGACAATTTGTAGGTTAGGAGTGTGTCAATGTGTCAATGGTGAAATTTTTTGTTTTGGGTGATGAACCAATCAGAGAGGTCTATCACGAAAAGGAAAAAAATGTCAAGGTTGTCCCCCCAAACTAATTAATAAGAATCACCTATTTTTTTGTTGCCAGGTGAACTAAAGTTAGGTTGGACTTGGAATTGTGCATTGAGAATATTTTGGTATGGCCCGGCCAATATTTTAGTTGAGTTTTCCTTTCATTGAAATTTGAAAGAAACTCCAAATTGAATGAGATTATATAGTTTTCAACCCAGTCCTTCCCTCCAGGTTCATCTTTCTATGGGCACACAAAAACACATATTGGCATCTCTGGCTGTCCATCCAAGTCATGCATTGCAAGAAGTAAGTTAGATGTTTGTCCTCCATAACATTCTTGGTATCCAAGTCATCTAGAACCATGTGGGGGCCTTTATATTCATCTACTAAGAGATATATTTATCTTTATGTTGAACACTTTACAATTAACAAACTATACACATATAAGGGTGCAATCATAAAAATAGGAATCAAAATAAAGTGTAAACGATGATTAATTTTTCATGTTTTGGTATCAAAAATTATAGTAATCTTGCAAGTGATTCAAAAGCATTTATAACAAATTTTTATGAGATGAAAACATGCAGTACAATTTGGAATGGGCAAGTGATGACAACATTAAATAATTTCATTTGTGTAGATTATTTAATAGTGTGGTTAACATTAAGTGATGTCAACACTAAATGATTCATTATGACACGATGTGTTTGTCTAGACAAAAATGTAGCCTAGTGTCACATTAGGACCATGTCAACTTAAGTTAAAGCTCATATTGAACTACCCAAAGTGAGCATTGTCAAAACCGATGTGACATACCATTTTTGTGTCAATGGTTTTTTCAACATCAGTTCAGACATATCAATTTCTACATTTGATCTGAAAGCAAAAAAAGCAAACTTTGTCACAATAAAAAAATTTAGAGTAGTTTTTACTACTACTATTTACTAATAACCTGTACATTTATGTTTTAATTACAACGTAAACCCTAATATGTGGAAGTTCCAAAAAATAGGTTTTGTGATGTCAGAAATTGGAGAGTTTTTTTTAAACGGTTTAACAAGATTTGGCTACATATTATGTGTGATTGTGTAAGAACATTCTACAACATTTCACTAGAAATTGTTGTTTTTTACTTTTTTTGGCAAAATATGTTCTTTCAAAATCTAACAAATTTATACAATTCTGTAAAATGTCATTTGTATTGGAAGAAAAAAAACATTAGTGTTTATCAAATATTGAATATATTCATAAGATATGTTCACCCCTTTATTGCTACGTGGCATATTAATCTAGTTTTGGAACAAATATATAAATACCTAAGTAGTTGGATACATACCCATAGGTAGGTAAGTAGCTAGATAGGAATGTAAAATACTTGAAAATAGGTGAATTAATTATTTAGAATGATTATTTGAATTATGTAATAGAATTCAAACAATTATTTAGTTAGTTAATTTAGATAATTAATTATTGAAATAATTATTTTGATAATTCAAATAAATTTTAATAATTACTTGCCTGAATTATTTTTTAATGCCATCAAAATTATTTGAATTAATTCATTCAATTGAAATAGTTAGTTAGCAAATTTGAACAATTATTTGTTAAATATTTAATTATCTGATTTTTTAATTTTCTAAATTAATTAACAAAATATTTCCTTAAATGAATTCATATGAATAAATGCTAATTCAGTTTAACTAATTAATTCACAATAATTCAGTATATTATATATTTAATAAGCCTTATTGATTTTATATTTTTTCTTACAAAATTTTTTTTTTTAAAATTGAATTTAGAGTAGACTACTTTTTATTCTACTTATCATGCTTTTGCTTGGTCACACGGTTTTAAGTTGTAGGATCACATTAAGTTGCATTCATTGAATTCTTGAAAACTTTTTTTCATTTCTAAGTTAATAACCCCTTGGTGGTCACCATGTCATATTTATAAATGTAATGCCTATTGAGGAAATTAGCTTGCACAAGTGCACAAGTGTATGTGTATGTATGGATATATGTATGTTTATGTATATGTATATATGTATGTATATGTGTGTAGGGGTGTATGTATATGCATATACATGTGTGTTTGTAGCATCTGCACCAATGCATTGAACGACAATATTTTTTATATACAACAATAAAATGTTGGTTTCATGCAAAAACTTATTTCTACGTGCACATATTTGCACAAGATGTGGAGACTGGCAAAAGTCTTTACACAATCTAACCTCGATTGGAGTTGTCACAATTGATTGATCATTAAGATATGATTAACAATATTACTAAGTCATCATATAAATGGATCCAAATCATGTGAGTTAATAACTTACCACGTTTCACAAGTTCACAATTCTAATTTTGTATTTATGAGTGGGCTTGGGATAAGTAAATCAATAATAATGGAGTGGAAAATAAGGTGCACGCATAAATACCCAGTATGGATGGAGTTGTTGTAAGTTGTACATTTAACCCCTAAAAGCCTATGGGGGTACAATGTTTTCTTAGATGTGTTAAGAAAAGATATTTTTCATACCTTTTTGAAATGCATTTCCAAAGACAATTTATGAAGCATAACATATGAATGACATCCACATGGTTGAAAATTGAAACATAATTTTTTATTTTTGAAAAATAAATTTAGAAGCCTTAAACTTCAGAAATTAATTATAAACACATATTTTGGTTTATGGTAAAGAAATTGAAGATGATTGGCTCAAATAAGTGCAACATACAATAGTGGAAAGATGAAAAAAAGAAAAACACTTGAAGTGGACAAATTATCAAAATAACAAAATTTTCCAACCAAGGAAAATGTTTGGGGTCTTAACAGTTGAAGGGGTGCTAAAGAAAAACATCCACTTTAAAAAATAGAGAGCTTTCATGGTTGATGCCAAATTTTTAGCACATAATAATTGTCTTCATTAGACACATGATGCCCGAAAAAGAATTTGAGTTTTAATTTGTCTTCCACTGGTAATAGTTGATTGAAATTGTGAAAATGGATGAAAACATCAACTTAGTTAGGCCTTTAGGGGTTAAGGACCACTTGACACACATAAGTGAGGCCCATGACCATGAAATTCTTAATACCCCTTGAAATGCTTTGAAAGGAAATTAAATAATCGGTAAGCACTGCTGTCATTTTCACTGTGTAGAGTTCGGACCTTTCATATTTAGAATAATTGGTAGCTGTGCTTTAGGGGGAGGGCATTCTCAGAATAAGTGCCCGACTCAGCTCAGCCACTTATTCTGAGAATGCCCTACTGCTTGACCTAACACAATTTTGGTGTGGGGTCGGGCTGTCAAGTGGTGTATATGGACTTCATCAGTACCAAGTTAACATAAAGTCCAAAGGAAAGTTGTCAAAATTCCCCCATTTTTGTGATTCAAAATTTTATTACCCTTTTTCGATAACCAATCAGAGCTATGCGGGCACATGGTGTGATGAATTTTGTGCACAATTCACTCCCTTTAACCAGCCCTAGCATAAAGTATGCTCTAAACCACAAAACATTTTGCATTTTTAGCCAAGAAGGATTCCACGGGAACTTTTTTCATCAGTGTGCATTTATTTGGTCTTTCAAGGATGCACCTTTTGAGGTGGAAGTGAACTAGTGCCACTATGGCCTATCCATCCTATCAAGGCTTTCCTATTTTAAGGATCAAGGCTCAAAGAAGTCTACCAAACTGTGTTGTATGAAATTTTCTACTTTCCTACTTCATGTCCAGCATCTCTCAGACCACCATGTCTGTACAATTTCATTGGCTACTTGTGGGCCGTGTATTCTCTCCCCTCCCTTTTAAATAGGGTGGAAGCCCACTAGCTACTGCCAGGAACCAGTTGGCCAAACCGTGTTGCATGTGCTTTTCCAATATTTCTCGAAATCCACCAAATTGTGTTTGTTTGTATATGATAAAGAAGTATTTGGGAGGATCTTTGTGTTGGGTTGGGGGGATCCGGCTGAGCCTGGTAGCCCTTCAGTTTGGACCCAAAAACCATGAAGCGCCCAAATCACTCAATTTTGTAAGGAGTGAAAGCACGATAACGCAGGCAAATTTGTGGACCTTACTTTTTAAAGTCAAAGTAACCATATAATAAGTTAATACTTCAAACTTGAAAATCTTATCTATTTCAATCATCAATATGAGCATTTAAAAATTATTATTCTACTAATATTATGTTTCACATTCTTACTACCATGCATTTCAATAAATTTGTTAAATGCAAGTAAATGGAAAGTAGATGTCCATAATGATTTCAAGTGAATAAAAATAGGATTTTTATTGTATTTTTGATACTTTCAAGGTGATGGTGCACTAAAATGTATTAATTAACTTCTTAATATTGAAGACCATATGTTATCATTTGTTAACATAAAAATAAACTTTTGCTCAAGTTTACAAGCTAGTTGAAAAGCTTATTATTATATATTTTCTTGTATTTATGTCAAAAAAATAAGACTACAATTGTCCAAGATTCTTTTATTTTGGGGCTTACATTACCATACTTTCACACATTATATCCCCCCAATTTGCCCCACTCCCCACTCCATGTCCTTAGGTTTAGATCTTCCCTAGTTCTAAGTAATTATTTCCCTTGTGGCCCTAGACTCTGCTCAATCCACAAACTTCCCATTCTTCACAATCTTTCAATGTTCATTTGCCCAAATTTTGTTTGTGGATCCCATCAATCTATCCATCAATATGAATAAGCACCTTAATTTTTTCAGTCAAAAGTCATGTGCAAAAATGGCCTTGTACTATGATTTGGGCTTATAGGGATAACAAATTGCCAAAATTCTTTAGCCAAGTTTCAACAATTACATCACACATCCATGTTTAGCAAATCATGGATTTTATTTGCCCCAAAAGTCTAAGATGCATAGTGATGATCCCCATAGGAGTTTGATGTAAAAGATAAATCATGTTCATGGCACATTATTCCATTGAGAATTTCTTTTCATTCTTAGATTATTAAGACATCAAAACTATGAATCCTAATAATGTCCTCATAAGGATTTAACAAAACTTCTCATCAAACTTGTTAAAATAGGACATCAAAACTCTTAAATTTCATGTACCTACTTTAAAGGCCAATTTAACTATTTTCCCAATTCCCCAACACCTAACACCTAGCCCTTTTCAAGGGTCCTAATTTCCCTTGTTTGAGATCTTTTCCAAATTTTTAATGAATTCTGTAAATTTTTATGTTCTTCCAAAAAGGGTTTATATTCAAGATGATCATGTAATGCAATCTTCCATTTATGACGATCTTGGAAGGCCTTTCCTGTACCATTCTCAAAGAATCATTGTCCTCAACATGATACCAATCTTCATGTTCTTAGATGTTATAATTCTCTATACTTAAAATTTGTTCATTTTGAAATGTTTTTGGTCTACCGCATGAACTTTGTAGGACCACATTCACTTTCATGTCTGATGACCATAACATTGGCAACCATCGAGACCAAGGGCATAAGTTTTCATTGAATGTTCTGATATACTATAAAGGAAGAGCTTTTGAATTGTTATAATATGAATTGACACTATTTTCAATTCCCTTCAACTTCAAGGGTATCCAAAAAAACACTAATTTATGAGTATGGACTATACATTGCATTTTAGTCAAAGCTAGTGACTTTTACTTTTTTTGCATTTTGGATACCAAAAAAATTTGGAAAAGTTTGATTCAAAAAAATAATTGCCAAAAACTTGGGAAATTTTTGAAAATTTCAAGAACAAAACTTGGGGGGCGGGGGAGAGAGGGGGAACCTTGTCGAAGCCTGAAAAACTAAATCATAAATACCTAAAACTTGGTTTATTCACTATCCAAATCATACATGAATAGATTGCTTTGAGCAAGATGCTACACCAGAATAATGGATGAAAATTCATATTTTCAAATAATGCAATGGATATGCATAATGGTTTTAGGAGCAATAGGGTTTAGGCATATGCTCATGTTGAGTGTTCAAGTTTCAAGAATATATTGCATGTTTCTACATTCAAATTTCTTTCTAGAAAAAACTCAACATGTATTTGGACACCATCAAATTTTGGGACATTAATTATTCAACAAACATGTGTTGAAGCTGCCAAGGTACTCTTTTCAATTTAATTAGTTGTGTGGATAAGTAAGAAGTGATTTTTTTGGAGGTGATGTGCCTCTTTGATTGGCCTATAACTAAAAAGACCACCCACACATTGATATTCTAAAAATAAAAGATTATGTAACCTTATTATTTGGTATGGGTTTTAAAGGGTTGAAATGTAGGCAAAGGGTATGAGATAATGTGCAGTGCTTTGGGATCAACCTGGGGAACACCTGGGAACTTGGGCAACACAGTGGGAGCATCATGCCAGACAATTGGGAACTTCACGGGACACTTAGGGGCCAGGGTGAACCAAAACCCACAAAGTTGGCACCTTCACTTTCTTGAGTGAGGCCTTTTAGTGGCCATATTAACCCCCAAAATGTTAGACACTGACCCCTGTGGATGCCCGTTGAGCCATTTCACTGGCTGCATGAAATTTCCATGCATAAAACTGGCCATCACCATTTTTACTTTATGCCATCCTCCTAAGAGGGCGGGTACCTATTTCACATTTAAGAATCTTTTGTGCAAAACTAAAGATACAGTTTTAGGTGAGTTTTTTCATTTCCAGACAACGCAAATTTTCTCCATTTGCCAAAAATATTTTTTCAAAAATATATATATTTCCAAATATTCCTTTTCGTAGATTTCCAAAATTTGAATTTTTTTTTCAAAATCACCATGTTTCTACACATTATTAAAGCAAATAGCCAGGATATAAAAAGAATTTTCTAAGTTTTTCACTTTCATAGTTGGTATATAGCCAGATGTGGTAAAATCTCCTTGTGGATGATTGCTAGTGCCACAACATCACACAATTGAAAAAAAAATCACTGTTTGTTGTGGGTCCCCTTTCTTGAAAATTGTTTATATCAATCCACAACTGCGATTTTATTTTCTGCCAAATTTTGTCAAAATGTGAAATCTGAAAGTGTCATACAAACCCTCTCAAACAATTTTTTTGGTATTTTTTCAAAAACTTCTCCAAGAAAGTAGAGAAAAAAGGGTTGAGTTTGCAACATTTAGACTACCTATCTGCTCCTACATGTAGTTAAAAAAATAGCAGGATTCTGAAAAAAAGTTACCTTCCTATCTGTCCCATAACCAAACTCTACTAAATCTTCCTATGGATCATTGCCAATTTGAGTACATCACAAATTTTTTTAAAAAAACACTGATCCACAGCAGTGTTTTTCTCTCATATTTGTGACATGAAATTTGGGAGAATTTTGCTCCAAAAATAGCAAAATTGGTCAGAATTACAATAGAAAAACACATTTTTCCAAACTTTCTTAGATTTTTTTGTCTGAAAAAAGGAAAACTCGTTGAAGAAAAAAACACTGATCCAAAGTACCCAAAGCATTGGGTGAACCAGCACCTACACTCACTGTGAAAACTAAAAACCCCAAATCTTTTTGGGTGCTAATAATTACCCCATCCTACAAACATAAAGCACTCTGAAATTTGTAGTGTACCTATTTGGAGGGCACCTTATGTGCATAAAGGACTGGGAAGAAATTTCCTTTATGGTTAGGGGTGGATTACGTAGAGGAAACACACCTTTCCCTAAGATCCTTAGAGCAAGGTTTGTAATCTGTAATCAGCCTAAAACAGGTGTATCCTTTTTGCAAAATAAAATTTCTTTATTTTTTCATCTTTACAATGAGTTTTTCTTTTCAACAACAAGACATCTTGATGCTTCTCAATATATTATTCAAGTGCAAGCTTTAAATCAGAGGATCAGGTACATTGGCTTTTTTTCAAATCTATGAGGTCTAAAAAATGGTTATAGATATCCAAAAATAATAATTCAATCACAATTGCATTGGAAAATCAGAAACTTCCAACTGTTCCACAAACATTTATTGCCACAGTGCAGGAATTCACCAAAAAAAGAAAACCATTGATCAAGTATCTTGCATCAAATCAACATATATGGTAGAGGAAAATTGTTTTGGTGTTCTCTAAAATCACCATGAATTTATTCTATTCAAATGGCAATCAATTTCTACCTATTATGTGTAAGCTTCTTGCCTTAGTATGCTCATAAGAAAAACTACAAGCAATCCAATCCTTCAAACAATCATTTACTCCCTATTCTTTACAACTTAATCTTTTTATAGTCGTCATAAAGCAATGAATGATTCAAAGTACTTTTCTTGAAATCTTGCATGATGGTAACAACATCAAACATCTTGAAATCTTTCAAAAGAGAAGCAATCATTGTTGGATCTAAAAACATCAAATTCACATGTTGGTAGTTGTGAAATTGATGACCAATTTGACTACTTGAACTTGCATGTGAATCCTTAATTGCAGTAGATGATAGTTCCTCAACCAGTTTCTTCCTCGTTATAGATCATTCATCTTTTTCAATAAGATTAACAATGGTTTTCAAACCATTAAGACTCTCCTATAATTTCATATCAAACATTAAAAATGTAACCATAGGTAGGTAAGTTGATATAACTCCAACCTACCTACTTACCTTACTACTTATTTACTATCTAAGTAGGTAGAAAAAATAAGACCTACTTATTTAGGTAGGCAAGTAGGTAGGTAGGAAAGTAAAATACTAGAAGGTAGCTGAACTAAAGAATAACCACATAAGTTTTTATGAACTCATCCCAACATGGCACATATATTTTAATGTGAGAATGTAAGAGGAAACACCTCCTTTATATAGTTTGTGAAATGAATTATTGAAAACAAAGCATATGGGTTAAATCTTTTAGTTGCAATTGAGTTGTAAATTTTTTTAAAAAATTCCCACATGTTTTTTGTTTAATTTTAATTATGTAATTAATTTGAAATTTATAATTAATCATCTAACATAATTATTTGAAATTTAATTATTTGAATTCAATATATGACAATTAATTATTTTGATTGATTCTATGAATTAATTAATATAATTCAGATAATTAGCTAGTTGATTGATTCAAATAATTAATTATCAAAATAAATATTATATGATTAATTATTTAGATAACTATTCAAAAATTAATTATGTTGATAAATGATGATCTAAATTCAAATAAAATTCAATAATTACTCCCTTACATTAACAAAGTTTATTATCTAAAATTATTTGAATTCATTAATTAATTTTATATAATTAGTTAATGAGTTCAAGTAATTAGTTATTAGATAATTAATTAATTATTATCTGAATTAATTAAATATTTATTAATTAAATCTGATTAATGAATTCATATGAATAGTTTATTATTTAGTATAATTAATTAATTCATAATAATTAAGTATATTACGTATTAATTACTAATTTAAAAATTAATAAAAAATAACTCAATCTGAAACATTAAATAAAAAAACATGGAGTTGAATAAAAAGCGTTGAGGTATATGGAGACATATTTATATGTACACCTTTATTGAATGTTTAATAAAATATGTACATTGCTTTTAATTTCAATTCAAAAACAGACTTTCACCTTTCATGAAATTCTATGGTTTGATACTTAGATATGTATACCAACATAATATTGTGAATTCCAATGTAATGCAATATTATTAACAGAACAATTGAACATCAATCACAAAAAATAGAACTACAACATTTAAATTTTATTTATTTAGATAATTATGAAAAATTAATTAATTCAAAAAATTGAATTATATTTATTAATTTATACCAATGGCTTATTATTTAATCTATTTTTTAGTTCACAGTAATTAAATGAATAAGCCATAAATTAATATTTAATATGTAGTAATTATTTTTAAATATTATATATTAAATGTGCCACAAGATATAACCTTTGTGGGTGCCACAATGAGTGACATAATAGTGGCATAGTAATGGGCAAATAGAAATACAATAATGACCATTTAGTGGCAACATAATGGCCAACCAGTTGCACAAATAGATTTCATAATTGAAAACCAATTAGAAAGTTTATACCTCATGAATGATGAGAATGTGGACACATGGGGTAATCACACATACAAAAGCTATACAGTAGTTGCAAAAAAGTTGTAAATTAATTACATGTTACAACCACAATGAAATTCTTCAAAAATCAAACATAGTTGAGTACATGTGTAAATATGGTGCATATAGATTATTGTATATGAAACAAATTTAGAACTAAAATGCAACTACCAAACAACTAACTTATTTTTTGATGTGGAATTTTATTTATTAATCATCACATTTATAAAGTGTAGTTGCATAGGAGTTACACTTTGGAGGATTTAGTTGCAACACAATTATATTTGAGTGATTTTTGAGCTTTAATGTAGGGCAATGTGGTCTCCATGAACACGATTTCTCATAATGTTTGAACAACATCATGAACAACATTCTCCCTTTCTTCTCTTCATCCTTTTACTCAAATTCCACAAGTTCATCTCCCATAGGAATGAAAGACTTTTCAATTCATCAAAAAGTTGATTCGATTCTTTTATTTTTGTTTCAACTTGTGAAGTAGAATTCAAAACCTCTATGCTTTTGACATTAACAAGACCATAATTGTGAAATTATCACTTTCAATAAAGAAAATAAATATATGACACAATATTTACAACCAACGATGAACCAAATATGATGGAAGGTGTAGGTGTATTAACAAATTGTGAATCAACTATGATAGAAAGTGAAACACTATGATTAGATAATAACTCTACAACAAGCTATGAAATTTTCAAATTAAATGGATTATCAAATGCAACACTTCACTTTGAAAAATCAAGGCTAGGAAACAAATTTGTCATGAGCTTCTTAGGGGATAGAACAACAAGAGCTTTCACACATTTCTAACTCAACATGTCTCTTTTAATAGCACCACATACTTATGTTTTCCATCATATGAATGCTACACAAACAAAAATCAACATTGAACATCTATCAATCTACACCATGAAATTCATTTGTATGAAACACAATCACATTGAAATGCAAAATCACAACATTATCAAAAACGAAATAAAAGAATTAGTGCAACATAATAAAAAACATGAATAAGCCTATGTGAAGTTTGTTTGCACATACAAATGACACAAATCCTCATATCTTGTTTTCAAATTTAAGACATAGGTCATGTGTATCATAAACCAAAAAAAAAATTCCAAAGAATTTTTTTTAGTGTTTTATGTAAGGTGAAGCATCTTCATGCGAGTGGTCTAGTATTGAAGTCCTATGAAATGAGGGTAGAGTCCAAGTTTTAGAACATACTACCTCAATATATGAACACCTTTGTGAGGATGCCTCACCCTATACGTCAATTTCCCTCTTGGAATATTAAAAGGGGGCACAATCATGGTAAGGGTCACCCCCCAAGGAACCATAGGAAAATATATGACTTATTTCATTATTTGCCAAAATAAGAATAAATTGGACAAACTTAATTGAGAAAAATCTAACAACTCAAATTAAGATAATTCATATGATAGTGGTGATTTTTCACGTATGTACATTGTCGTAAATCAATATTTTGGTTAAAGACCAGAATTGCAAAAAATGTTGATATAAACTTCAATAAAAAAATTAATATGTTTTTATGTATGATTAATTCATGAAAATGTGATGTGCACCTTGGGCTACAAATTATAAGCCCAATGAATACAAAAAAATCAACCAAATGCTTCTAAAAAAATTACTTTCCTTGTAGCCCTGAAAAGGGAATTTTATGGCTTTAAGTTTTTTTTATATGGTTTATAATTTAATCAAGTGCATTTGATGAACATTGCTAAACATAGATGTAAACATTATTTGTCCATAAACAAAAGTTGAAATCAATTGTACTTATTAATACATTCCTTTTGATTCCTATAAAGAATATTGCAATTAAAATAATTAACATGATTATTTTGAAGGACTCAAAAAGACTTTTAAATGATATCAAATATTTTCTTAGATATTTTTCTTTTTTCAATATGGAATATTCTAATTGTTGGCATATAACAATGTTTTATGATTGTGATGTGGTAAATATTGTAAAAACTCAAAGTTGTCCTATGCATTCCTTCTACCAATAGACATTCCTTTTTTGCAACCTTAGCATGATTGGACCCAAGGATGTTATGTTTACTCCTCAATAGGGGAAGGGAGATTATGCCTAATGACAAGTAGGTAAAATATCCCTCCCATTCCTCTACCTCGGGATCTATGTAGGTTTGGTTCATGATAAATTTTGCCTCGTGCTTTATGATAGATAAAACCCATGGGTGGGGGACATTCACAAAATTTTGGACCTAGGACAAGGCAACAAGGTTCCACCCCTAAGCGTTTACCTTACATCTAAATCCAAGTCTTGACTTTCTGAGTCCAAATTTAACATTTCCACCTTTAATCATTAGCTCTAAATAGGCCTTACTACAAAAGTAGAAGGTAGTAATATAGTTGTCATTTCACCCTAGACCCCAAAATGGGGATTGTGCTTTATGGTGTTGGGGGAGATACTGGGATTTATTTTGTTTTCAAATGGTATTCATATTGGAATATTTGGACCCTTCCTTTAATTGAGTGAGTTGAGTACTGTAGAACCTTTATCATTCCTACATTTTCTTACCAAATATCGTATTCATTTTACTTTCATTTTTCCATTCCTGTAATAAAAATAAAAATTATTTCCTGAAATTACAACAACCATTGAGGCAAGGAAAAAAATCAACAAATATGTACTTTTCGGGGAAGATAATTTTTAGCATTTCAAGAAGCTAAATTTGAAAAAAATTGACATTTATAAAAAAAAATGTAATTTTTGCTGAAATGGTGAAAGTATTATAGTAATCAATTCTTTCACACCAAAATTAGAATTCAATTTGGATTTGGTAAGGATTGGACTAGTGTTAGGCAATTACTCACTTCATGCTTTTTGTTCTTAGATTTTAGATATATTAAATAATTCAAGCATATGTCTCATTATATAAATAGATAATCATTTAATTAATGATGATTAAATTTAACATACATTTAAAATATTAATTACTTAAATAAATAGTAAAATTTTAATATTTAACTAATTAGCTATCTAGTTACTTTGAACTTGTCAATACATAACTCATAGATAAATAAATAAATAAAATATTTAAGAATATTTATTACTTAAAAAAATCTGGTGGAATTATAGATAATATAATTAATGTAAAAATATATAATAATTGTAATTTTTTTTTTCAAATTATAGTTAATGAACTAATAATTGTTATTAAAAATTAAATTCCTATACGATTTTGTTTAAAAATAATATTGAATTAGTTACAATATAATTACATTTATTATTGTAGAACATTTTATTGGTCAAGTAATTTTTTTTCCTATTGGTAATTATTAACTATATACAATAATTTGCTCAACATATCATTAATTTTTATAATTAGAATAAAATTACTGTTAAAATATTTATCATAGATAAGTAATTACAACATAAAAAAAAACTGAAATAATTTTATAATAATACCTGAAATTACAATCCTTACAATAATTATTTTAACTACATTATAAAATTTCCAAATTATTAATTCAGATTTAAAGTTATAAATTACATGTTTTGAATAATTATGTTCAATTAAAAAATAATTATGCATATCCTATAATTAAATCTTATCTGAAGTAATTACAATGATTTAAACGTAATTTAACATTAATTACAGTAATTCATTTCTTTTAATATCAGATTATAAATTATACAATATAAAAATCTATGTTGCGACAATACTTATTAGTATTTAATAGTACTTAATAGTATTTATTAAATCACTTTTACAAATAATTATAATTGATTATAGTTATACTTATAGATAATAACTATAATCAATTATAATTATTTGTAAAAGTGATTTATTATGGATAACATTAGTTGAAAAAAAATTTAAAACTCGATTAATAAATTTCTAAATTGAAATATTACTCTTTAAATTAAAAAATTTAGAATTTAAATTTCAACTTCCAAACCAAATAAAAATTTTAAATCTAAATTAAACAATTTAGAGTTGAAATACTAATTTTTAGAACCAAAGATAGTAATTTAGAATTAAAATATCTAATTTTAAAACAAATAAGCTTTTTGAATTTAAATTAAAAAATTCAAATTCAAATAATGTTTTAAGGAATGGAAATTAACAATTTTCACATTGAAATATCATGTTTCAAATTCAAATTATTCCTGTAAAAAATTGAAATAGTAGTTTTTAGAATGGAAATATTAATTTTTGGATTCATTATATGAACAATATACGTACACATGCATAATTAATATAGACATTAATATATATTTATGATATATATAACATATCATAATATAATTTTAATACATACATAAAAATACACTTCTATGTTATGGTAAAATACATTTAGGATACAATTAATTTGGTGGCTATTACAACTAATGGGACATATCAATTTAATAATGGATGAAAATAGACTTAAAAAGCTATCCAACCAATAAAATGAAATTTGCAATAGTTGTAAAAATGATCAAAATATTGAAATTTGATCTTATCATTGTAAATATTCCAAACTTAGTCACAAATGACTACAAGTCATATGTAGTCACAAATGGAGTGATTATATTTTGGCTAATTTTTATTAATGTTTTAACAATCAAAATAAGAGGTCACAATTTCAAAATTTTAAGGAACCTACCCAAAAAATGGTTTAAGTTTTAAAATTGAACCTTAATCACAACCAAAGTTCTCAAATCCAAAAACCAAAACTAAATTCAAAGTCAAGGTTCCACTATGTGAAACTAAAACTAGATTTAGTTTACGGTTTTTTATTTCTAAAAAAAAGTCTATAATCATGAGTAATTGACTCATAACCCATTGGTTTTAGTATAACCACTTATGGGTTATTTGGAATCAAATTGGGTTTTGTTCTAGTTTTGACTGAAATCGAAACCAAAATTAACTTTTTGATTGTTGAATAACTAGACCCCACACATAGCAAGGTTGGGAAACCTCCTACAAATGGCAAGTAGGAGAAGCTCAGTCTCGAGAAGTTAGATAGGCATCTTAACCAAACTATTATGACCAAACATGTTCAACTTGTTGGCCATTAAAGTAGGGAGTAATTTTTCTTTTGCAACTTGCTAAATTTGGGTTCCCCTTGTTGGTGAGTTGGAACTTTTGGTCAATATCCCATGATCATGGTCACAATTAAAGATATTAAAAAAGCAAGGGTTTTTGGGAGTTGGGTTGAATTGTGGTCTTGTTTGCAAGTCATGAAATTTTCACTTGGTATGAAGCATTAACATGGGCACATCAAGCTGGGCTAGATTTTGTTGAGCTAACAAACAAAAGCCACCCAAAAGAGCCTCTTGTAACCATTTGCCATAGTGCTTTAGAGTAAAAAATTAGAATGTGATATTCAAAGATTTTGAGTACTATTGTTAAAAACTAAGGTTTTAGGTTCTATGAGAATTAGTGTAATGATCTATTTGCATGTACAGTTTTGAGTACTCATCTTTACGAAACAATTTATCATTGCATTGAAAAATATCTATTGGGATTCCAAGGAGTTTAACATAATTTTTATTCTCTGAAGTTGTGAAGGTTTGGTCTAGCTAAAGGAGACACACCAAATCCCAATTGAACTCTGAATTTAAGCACTTGTGCCATGAATGTTGTTGGGAAGAAACAATAGCACAACAGAAACCTAGAAAAACCACGTGCAAAAGCAAGCAGTATCCACAATATAAAAATATATATTTTCTCTGATGCAAGCTCTAGTAGCAAACCTATATTCACTAGTCCCTTTGCCTCACCACAATCTTATAATGAATAATTGTTTTTAAAATCCAATTAAGAAATTAAAGTTCTTAATTTATGGATGCATTGTCTTGGAACATTGTACACCACATGTTATTGTGGTTCATGATGTGGACATGAATTGTTAACCTTTGCTTATACTTGGAGTTTAAATGGTCAACAAAAGTAAAGAGTTGCTGGAATTTTGAATGAAGTTTTTATATGGGTTGAATATTACTCATAGATTTGTTAGTCATTTATAGTTCCAAAATCAATACTACGTTGACTGCAAGATCTTTCATCTATTTTTTATTTTCATCATTACATATTTATGGTTTTTATATTTCATAGTCTTCATCTTCCACCTCCATATTAGAATCTTTGGCCTGAAGACTAGACCTGCACTTTGTTCCCAATATACTAGCATTTGTTGTTCTTATTTATGGATTTCAAATTCCATTTATTTGTAAGCTTTAATCTTATTCACATTGACTAACATAGGGTTAGTCTCAAACTTTTCAATTGTCACCAATAACATAATGTTATTTGGCAACACATATTGTACTATGTATGATCCAAACCATTTCCTAGTAAATTTCCCTAGGTGTGATTTATTGCCCTTTGGAAACCACAGAACATAATCATAAAACTAAATTTTTTTTCTAGATTTTTTTGTTAATTCCATAATGTTCTATTCCATTGTTGAATACTTGTAGATTCTACAACCTACATTTTAACCTCCTACAACCTCTTTAGTTCTATAATTTTGCTAATCAAAACTCTCATTAAAGTATTCTCTTTTTCATTTCCACCATCAAGTAGCACTATGTATACACTATGGGCATCAATGGATGTAATCCATACACTAATTAATATGGTATATACCCTGTTGCTACTTTGTATTTAAATCTGTATGAAAATAACATTGTGGACATATGTTCATCCCAATTTATTCTACTCTTAGTAACTAACTTAGTCAACAATGTCCCAAGTACTTTATTAATAGATTCATTCTACCCATTCCTAACGCACCCCTTGGTTCCTTGATAGACTCTAAATTTGAATTTAAAGTGAAAACAGCGGAAGAATGAGGAGTCAGGGCACGCTCCCTGGTTCATAACACTTTGAGGGGTAGAGGGGTGTGCTAGAGCTCTGGGATGGGATTAGGAAGAATGGCAAACACTTAATCACTCACTGAGATTTGCACAAAACCAAACAACAAGTTGGTTAGTGCATAGTTGAAACACTTTTGGTGCTAGGAGGAACCACGGGCAAACTCGGATTCACAAAACTCACCACGGCTTAGACTTGGGGGAAATCATCACCTTCCCTTTTATAGTATACTCTGTGCCTCTCCACGATGCCCACATCCAAATGGCTTTTTGTCCCAGGACTCCTAAGTGGGAGTCCCAAAATTGCCAAAGTGAGGACTCTCGCAACTTTGGAGCCCCATAATTTTGTGTGCAAACCTCCGATTGAAATGAGGTATGAAGCAAAGTTGTATTTCTTGTTGAGAAATTTTCAACAATATGTGGCACACCACCTGCACGCAAGGAAATCGGGTCGATTCTTGACTTTTAATGGTCGAGAGTCACATTGCCAATTTGATTCTCGACCTTTCTTTTGGCCATAACTTGTGTTTTAGATGTCCAAATGGGTGATACAACCCATTTTAGACATCTACGTTTCAATAACTTTTCAATGATATAAAAAGCTTTTCGAGTTATTGAGTTTTGACCCTTGCAATCACTCTCTGAACATGCGGGAGTCCATAGGGACTCCAACTCCCGACATGGGAGTTCACTTGGGAGTGTGAGGGTTTTTTCCCTCACACTCTTTTGCACTCCTGGGGCATGAGAATGTGACTCCTGGACTTAATCTTGGCCCGCACCCTTGCAAGCCCTTTTGCCTTAGTCACGAGCCCAAGGTTAAGGTCGCGACAATTCCCCTGAGGATAATAGGTTATAAAACCCGCATGTTTCAACACAAAATGATATGTAAACTACTTGATGGTATCATTAATGAAATAAATTCCTTATCTATGACTATAGTCAAAGGACATCCAAACTTGGTTACTATGCAATCATATAGAAATTTTGTTATTATTGTTGTAATATTAGTTTTTAATGCTTTTGTTTCCACCCACTTGGTAGCATAATTTGTGGCAACAAGAATATATTTGTTTCTATTATATCTTCATGCTAGTTTAATTAGCCCCACAAAATCAAGTCCCCATTTTATAAATGGTTCTTTTGGAAAACTTGTGACCAATTTTGTAAAACTTTGAGTTACCAATCTTCTTGTTTTTTGACATGCATCACAAGATTTGAAATAATCATGCACATCTCTATACATAATTGGCCACTAATATCCAACATAAAATATTTTCCTTTGCATTATTTTAGTTGCAAAATGTCCTCTTGATGGCCCTCCATGCAATTTTCTCATCACCATATGTGCTTTTCTACTTGTCAAACATCTTTGTGATTTGTTGTCTTGGCCCA
>Ga0116229_10005385_pt1 | contig 20906 bp, 17 predicted proteins | sample S1TSphgellanicum_3_FD_87313 | JGI IMG/M metagenome (GOLD analysis project Ga0116229, IMG submission 87313) | Host-associated microbial communities from peat moss isolated from Minnesota, USA - S1T2_Fc - Sphagnum magellanicum MG | ecosystem: Host-associated > Plants > Peat moss > Unclassified...
ATGTCCCAGCCGGCGAAGTCGAAATTCTCGAGGCTCTGCACTTTCAGAATGCGTTTGTCGCCGAAGCTGATCGGGTGTCCCACGGAGCGGCCGGAGGCGAGAGCAACAATGTCGGTAATGGGAAACAGACGTTCGTAAAGCGTCTTGATCACTTCCCGCCCGACGGCTCCGGTGGCACCCACAACCGCGACTTTGTAGCCCATCATGCCGGACCCTTTCTGTTCCGGCGCTGATGTGGCGCAGCCGGCCGCCCCCGGCAATACCAGCGGCGGCAAATTCTGACTGGGCGAGAAGGCCTCGGGCTCTGCCCCCGGACCCCAGCGTCACGCGCAGCGTGCATTCGCACGTCACGCGCAGCGTGCATTCGCACGACACGCGCAGCGTGCATTCGCACGTCACGCGCAGCGTGCATTCGCACGACGGGGTCCAGGGGCAGAGCCCCGGCCTTCTTCCCCGGTCAAAACTTACCGCCGTTGGTTTTGTAGATGAGGAGCGCGGGGGTGGGGGATTCGAGTTTGTGGCGGATGTCGGGGGGGAGGCTGGGGATGAGGCGGGCCAGGCTGGCGAGGAGGGGGACGGGCGGGGCGTCGCGGTGGATGAGAGTCCAGGTGGGGGTGGGGGTGAAGGGGGCCATTTGGTCTTTGAAGCCGCAGGTGCGGCTGGCGAGGCAGGTGGCGGCGGCGTTTTCGGGCAGGGCGACGAAGGCGCCGGGAGGTGGTGGGTCGGTGCTGATGCGGGCGGTGAGGTGGGCGAAGGCGAGGGGGATGGCGGCTTCGGCTTCGGTGGCGGGGTCGGTATGGATGGTTTCAGGCGAGGTGGCGGCGAGGGCGACGAGGCGGTGGACGGCGAACAGGGGATCGGTGTTTTCGACGGCGAGCAGGGGGAGGTTGAGGGCGGCGAAGAGGGCGGTGGCCATGACGGCGAGGCGGGGGGTGGTGCGGAACAGGGCGGCGGCGGCGATGGCGAGCGGAATGAGGGCGGCGCCGGCGGGGGCGGTGAAGTAGCGGGGGACGATGTAGAGTTTCGTTTCGGCGAACCCGATGAACAGGATGAAGGCGAGCGCCAGGATGCAGGCGTCGATGACCAGGCGGCGTTCGCGCGGCATGAAGCGGTCGCGGTGGAGGGCAAACCAGGCGGCGATGGGGGCGAGCAGGAAGAGCAGGCCGTATTTCTGGCTGATGAAGAGAACCGAGAAAAGCTGGAAGGCGGGGCTGCCGGCGAGCACGCCTTCGGAGTCCAGCGCGTGGCCGGCGGTGGCGGCGGCGGTGGCCTGGGCGGCGCGGTTGACCTGGTCGTGCGTGGCGGAGAGGTGCAGGCGGTAGAGCACGTCGCCGGTGCGCAGGCCGAGGTAGAAGAACTCGGTGCTGACGACGGCGGCGAAGGTGAGGGCGATGTAGGCGTAGTGGCGGCGGGGCATGCCGGGGCGGAACAGGCACAGGAACGCGAAGTAGAGGATCAGGGCGGCTGAGGTTTCGCGGGTCAGGAAGGCAAGGGCCGCGAGCGCGCCGCAATGCAGCAGGGGCAAGGTGCGTTCAGGCTGGCTGAGGGCGGATTGGTGGCACCAGAAGGCGGCCATGACGAAGGCGAGTTCGAGGATGTCCGGGTTGGCATACGTGGCCTGGACCGGGAATTCGGGGATGAGGATGGCGGCTAGGGTGGCCAGGGCGGCGGTGGGCCAGCCGGACCAGGCGCGCAGGCACAGATACGAAAATACCAGCCAGGCGAGGTAGGCGAGCAGGGTGGGAACCGCGAGCGCCCAAAGGGTTTGGCCGAACAGCGCGAGCGCTGCGGCCATGGGCAGAACCAGGGGGTAACGCAGCGCCCAGTGATCGTGCCCGACCGCTGGGAAATGGTGGCGCCAGTCCAAGGCGGCGTTGGTGTAATAGAGGTCGTCGTGGCCCTGGTAGCCGACCCAGCGCCACGCGAGGACAAACACGCAGACGACGGCCAAAGCGGCGACAACGAGCGGTTCGGCGCGTTTGGCGGCGGGGCTGGGGAGGGGCAGGGGGGCGTGCATGACAGGAAGAGGAAGCAGTTCTTTTTTGAAGAAAAGAACCAAAGAACTTTTGCTACCAAGTGTGGCCCAGGGAGCCGGCTACAATCGTTGCAATGCCAATACTCAAGTTCAAGATAATCAATTGCCGGATGCGGGTGATTAGCTCGGGGCCTGGACGGATGGCGCGGCGCAGGCGCTGCCAGGGGGCGAAATAGACGTAGAGGAATATCAGCGCCATCAGCAGGCCTAGCGTCTGCATCACGTTGATGGACCATGGGAGCGCGCCAAAACCGCCCCAGGCGGCGAAGACCATCAGCCAGCCGGTGAGCAGCATGAGCGGCATGACGACCCATACGACGCTGAAGAAGCGCTTGAGGGTTTGGATATGGACCTGCAGGCGGGGGGCGCTGTCCAGCAGGGTGAGCGAGGGGCGCAGGATGGCGACGGCGTAGAACATCCCGCCGACCCACAGCGTGGCGGACAGCAGATGGACGGCGAGCAGGGTGTTTCGCAGCAGAACAAGCGACGTCATCATCGAGCGGTCTCCAGCACCGCTTCCGCCAGGGCGGCGAGCTCCTGGCCCGCGGTGGTGCGTGGCGCGGTTTCGGTGACGCCCATACCTTGCGAGAACGCCAGCGCATAGGCGGTGCGGTTGCCCAGCGCGGGGGCCAGCAGGGTGAGGTGGCGCCCGGCGATTTCGCTCTCTATGGCGGTGCGCAGGCGGGATTTGGCGGGGGCGCGGTTCATCAGCAGCGCGACCCGGCGCTTTTCGGTGGCGGCGAGTTTGAGGGTGCCCTCGGCGGCCCAAAGGTCGGGGGGGCTCGGCTGGACCGGAATGAGGATCAGGCTGGCGGCGCGGATGGCGCGGGTGGCGTCGGTGTCGATGTGGGGCGGCGTGTCGATCAGGATGATGTCGGCCTCTTTCTGGAGGCGGTCGATTTCGGTGCCGAGACGCCAGCCGGAGAGGTCGGAGAATAGCAGCGGCGGGGCGCGGTTGTGGGCGGTGCGCAGGGCGTGCCAGCGCTTGAGGCTGCGTTGGGGGTCGATGTCGAGCAGCGCGACGCGGTGGGTTGGCGCCCAAGCTGCGGCGAGGTTGGCCGCGAGCATGGTTTTGCCGGCGCCGCCTTTTTGCTGGGCAATGGTGATGATGAGGGCCATGGCCGCGACTCCGGGGTGTGCGGCGCAGCATGAGGCGGGGACTGCGCGGGGGCAACGTCGCGGCTTGGGAGGGCGGGCGATTCGATTTGGAACGCATACGATGCAAGAAACAAACCAAAAAGCCGAGAGGTTTCGGCGTTGGCCGACCATTCCGGTTCAATTATAGACAAGAGGAGTCTTCAACCACAGATAAGAAGGGATGAACACAGATAGGAAAGGATAAAACAGCCTTATCCTTATCTTATCTGTGTTCATACCTTCTTATCTGTGGTTCTAAAATCTTCTTTCTTTCAGGCGCGGAACGGATTGCGGATGCGCAGGTGGCCTGCGAGGAGGAGGTTGTGCTGCATGTCTTCGGAGAGCAGCGTATCGCAGTCGGCGTGTAGCGCGGCGGCGGCGATGAGGGCGTCGTAGATCGAGATTTGGTAACGCTGGGCCATTGCCAGGGCGGTTTCGTGTGTTTGCAGCGTTACGGGTTCGATGGTGACCAGGCCGCGAATCAGGTTCAGGAAATCGAGCGTTTCGGGCCACGAGAAGGCGAGCTTGCCGCGGAGAACATGGGTGGCTTCGTTGAGCACCTGAACGCTGATCGTGCCGCCCTGGCCAAGCAGGGCCTCGGCCCGGTCGGCTTTTGTTGGGTCGGCGGCGGCGAGGTACAGCACGATGTTGGTGTCGAAGAAGCTACCGGGCATTTGCCTCGTCGCGGTCGAATTTGAAATCGTCGGGCAGGCGGCCGCGGAAGGCGCGGAGGCGTTTGAGCAGGTCGTCGCGGGAGGGTTTGCGGGCGACCTCCATGCTGCGCAGGCCGGTGAGATGGATTTCGATGTCGTCGCCTTCCTTCAAGGCGAGGGCTTCGACGATGGCTGCCGGAAGGCGGACGGCGAGGCTGTTGCCCCATTTGGAGACCTGCATGGCGGGGTCCTGGATATACATTTTGCTATTGTATAGCAGGTTATGCGGCGGGGTAAAGCCGAGTCGGGGGATTCGGACAATGCTCTTTGTGTTGAGCATCAGGCCGGCAGGCAGCAGCGCAGCCGGGCGTGATTGGCGTCGCGGCTGACTTCACTGCCGGACGGTTGGAGTTGCCTTGCCTCGTGCGTATTCGTTGCATTATTACGAATTTTTGCGGTCGCTACGTCCGCCTCCCTTCGGCTGGCTTATGTTTCCGGCCTTCGTGATGGCGGCGGTGTGTTGCACGCCCTTGGCGGCGCGAAGCCTGGGCGATCATTTTGAGGGCGAGTGGATCTGGGATCGCGCGCAATCGGTGTCGCCGCCGAATGTTGGCGAGGTCAATCCGCTGGCGGCGGAAACGATGTTGGTGACGCGCGATGATGGGGTTCGCTTCAAAGGCGGGCGAGGGCACGCAGACTGCGCCGGACGGCAGCACGGGGGATTATACGTGCGTCTTTCATCGTCATCCGCACGTGATCCCGGTCGCGGCGATATTGTTACGATGGCTGTTTGGATGCGGCGGTTTCGGTATGCTACGTGCACCGTTGGCGCGTCCCGAGTAATCGGGTCTGGAGACTTGTCCCCATCACGCGAATGCGTGTTTCACACCCATCACGCGAATGCGTGTTTCACACCCATCACGCGAATGCGTGTTTCACACGACGGGGTCCAGGGGCAGAGCCCTGGCCTTGCTTCTTTTGGATCACAGCGATGCATGAGCTGCTAACGCCCAAGGAAATGGCCGAGGCCGATCGGTTAACGATCGAGGCGGGGATTGGCGGGCCTACGCTGATGGAGAATGCGGGGCGGGCGGTGGCCAGGGCGATCAGGGCGCGGTTCAGGCCGTGCAGGACGCTGGTGTTGTGCGGGCCGGGGAATAATGGGGGGGATGGGTATGTGGTCGCCAGGCTGCTGCAGCAGGTGGGGTGGCCGGTGACGGTGGCGGCGACGGCGGGGCCAAAGAAGGCGACGGATGCGGCGGTGGCGGCTTCGTTGTGGCGGGGGCCGATGGCGCGGTTTGGGCCGAAGACGGCGGGGCGGGCGGCTTTGGTGGTGGATGCGGTTTATGGCGCCGGGCTGTCGCGGGATGTGGATGGGGTGACGGCGGATACGCTGCGGGCGGCGCGGCGGGTGGTGGCGGTTGATGTGCCGAGCGGAGTGGATGGCGAGACGGGAGCGGTGCGGGGGTGTGCGCCGCAGGCCGTGCTGACGGTGACGTTTTTTCGTCGCAAGCCGGGGCATGTGTTGCAGCCGGGGCGGTCGGTGTGCGGCGAGGTGGTGCTGGCGGATATCGGCACGCCGGCGAAGGTGCTGGAGAAAATCAAGCCGGCGTGTTTTGCCAATGGTCCGGGAGTTTGGACGCTGCGGGCGGCTGGGGAGGCCGATCAGAAGTATTTGCGCGGCACGGTGACGGTGTGCGGCGGCGACATGGCGGGGGCAGCGCGGCTGGCGGCGCTGGCGGCGCGGCATGGCGGCGCCGGGCTGGTGGCCATTGCCGCGGAGAATGTGGGCGCATTTGTGGGGACTGAGGCTGGAACCATCATCCTCGGCGATCCGCTGGAGACGCTGCTGAAGGATGAAAGACGTCAGGTTTGGGTGTGCGGGCCCGGGCTGGGGGTTGCGCGGGCGGGACGGATATTGGCGGCGTTGCTTGCCGCGGGCCGGCAGGTGGTGGCGGATGCGGATGCGCTGACCGCGTGCGCGGGCAAGCCGGAGTTGTTGCGCGGGGCCGCGGTGCTGACGCCGCATGAGGGGGAGTTCGCGCGGGTGTTCGGCAAGATCGAGGGGAGCAAGCTGGAGGCAACGCGGGCCGCGGCGCGCAAGACGGGGGCGGTGGTGGTGCTGAAGGGGAGCGACACGGTGATTGCGGCGCCGGACGGGCGAGCCGCGATTAACGAGAATGCGCCGCCCTGGCTGGCAACCGCGGGAAGCGGAGATGTGCTGTCGGGGCTGGTGGCGGCGCAGTTGGCGCAAAAGCTGCCGGTGTTCGAAGCGGCGGCGGCGGCGGTTTGGGTGCATGGGCGCGCGGGGGCGTTGGCGGGGAAGGGGCTGGTGGCGGAGGACCTATGTGGGCAAATTGCGGCTTCCATGGCATAGAAACAGAAAGGCCGGGGCTCCGCCCCTGGACCCCGCTAAGGACACGTCCTTAGAACCTGTTACCTAAGAAAAGTCAGGGGATAAGGAGGGGGCGTGCGTGACCTTGGCGCAGAGCGTGTGCCCCCTCCTTATCCCCTGACCTCGCTTAAACAAATGGGGTCTGGGGACTTGTCCCCATCACGCGAATGCGTGTTTCACACGACGGGGTCCAGGGGCAGAGCCCCGGCCTTCTTTTTGGAGGTCCAATGAACGCCCCCTTTGTCGGTTTGCAGAACCCGCGCCTGGCGGCGTTGCGGCAGATTGAGCGTAAGTTGCTATGGCTGTCTGCGTGGATGGTGCACCAGGCCAATCATATCCGCCCGAACCGTGACGGGTTGAAGGTGGGCGGTCACCAGGCGAGCTGTGCCAGCGTCATTTCAATTATGACGGCGCTTTACTTCGATCGGTTGCGGCCGCAGGACCGCGTGGCGGTGAAGCCGCATGCAAGTCCGGTGTTTCACGCGGCGAATTATCTGTTCGGCCGGCAGAACGTGGCGAAAATGGAGGGGCTGCGTCAGTTCGGCGGGGCGCAGGCTTACCCCAGCCGGGTGAAGGATGGGTCGGAGGTGGATTTCTCCACCGGGTCGGTTGGGTTGGGGGTGGCGATGACCAGTTTTGCCAGCCTGATACAGGATTATGTGCGGCTGCATGGGCTGGCGGACGAGACGCACCCGCCGGGGCGGCATATTGCGATTGCCGGCGACGCGGAGCTCGACGAGGGCAATATTTACGAGGCCCTGCTGGAGGGCTGGAAGCACGACGTTCGTAATGTGTGGTGGATTGTCGATTACAACCGCCAGAGCTTGGATTCCGTAGTTCAGGACAGGCTGTTTGGGCGGTTCGAGGGCTTGTTCGGCGACATGGGGTGGAATGTGGTGCGCATCAAGCACGGGCGCACGCAGGAGGCGGCGTTCGCGCGGCCGGGCGGGGCGGCGTTGCGTACATGGATCGATGACTGCCCCAATTCGCATTACGCGGCGCTGACATTTCAGGGTGGCGAGGCGTGGCGGGCGGCGCTGCTGGGTGATCTGGGACGCGACGCGGGCTTGCGAAAGATTATCGATCCGCTCAGCGACGATGAGGTCTCGCACCTGATGACCAATCTCGGCGGCCACGATATCGAAACGCTGCTCGACGCGTTTGCCGCGGCCGAGGCGGACGGCGACCGGCCGACCTGCTTTATTGCCTACACCATCAAAGGGATGGGTCTGCCGTTTGCCGGCCACAAGGATAATCATTCCGGGTTGATGACGGCCGAGCAGATGGAGGTTTTCCGTAACGCCATGGGCATCCGGCCCGGGCACGAATGGGACAAATTCGAAGGGTTGTCGCTGCCGGCGGCCGAGATGGAACGCTTCATTGCGGACTGTGCGTTCGCGCAACCGATTTCCCCCAGGGGGCGCGCGCTGACGGCGCCTTTGGTGACGGTGCCGGAGGCGGCGCCGCAGCCGAAACTGGCAGGACGAACGATGTCCACGCAGACGGGATTTGGGGAGATACTCGGCGAAATCGGGCGGGCCCAGGGGCCGTGGAAGGATGTTTGCGCGCGGATCGTGACGTCGAGCCCCGATGTTACGGTTTCGACGAATTTGGGGCCGTGGGTTAACCGGCGGGGGCTGTTCGACCGGCATATCCGCAATGATGTGTTCCGCGACAACAAGGTGGCCAGTCTGCAGAAATGGGGCATGAGCCCGCAGGGGCAGCATATCGAGCTCGGCATTGCGGAGCAGAATTTGTTTCTGCTGCTGGGCGGGGCCGGGTTGAGCCATGCGCTGTATGGCGCGCGGCTGTTGCCGATCGGTACGTTGTATGATCCGTTCGTGAATCGCGGGCTCGATGCGCTGATCTATGCCTGCTACCAGGATGCGCGGTTCCTGCTGGTGTCCACCCCTTCCGGCATTACGCTGGCGCCGGAAGGGGGACAGCATCAGAGTTTCAATACACCGCTGATCGGCATGGCGCAGGACCGGCTGGCGAGTTTCGAGCCTGCCTATGTCGATGAACTTGCGATCCTGATGCGCCACGCGTTCGCCCATATGCAGGCGCCGGACGGGTCGGCGGTGTGGCTGCGACTATCTACGCGGGGGCTGGCACAGAAGCAGCGCACCTTGGATGCCGACGCGGTGATTGCCGGCGCGCATTGGGTGGTGGAACCGGGGCCGGGGGCGCCGATTGCGCTGGCCTATCAAGGGCCGGTGGCGCCCGATGCCGAGGCGGCGTTCGAGCTGCTGCGCGAAGATGTGCCGAATGCGGGATTGCTCGCGATTACGAGTCCGGATCGGTTGCACGCGGGGTGGATGTCGGCCCTGCGGGCGCGGCGCTGCGGCATGCGCGGCGCGGCAAGTCATATCGAAACGATATTGGCGAAGTTGGCGCCGGGGGCGGCGTTGGTGACGGTGCTGGACGGGCATCCGTCGGCGCTGGCCTGGCTGGGGGCCGTGGCGGGGCAGCGCCTGGTGCCGATGGGCGTGGATCGGTTCGGACAGAGCGGGGATATTCCGGATATGTATCGGGAATATCAGCTTGATACGGATGCGATTCTTGATGCTTGTGCTCAGGCGCTTTTGGGGTGAAAAGGAAGTATTTCTTTTTTGAAAAAAAGAATCAAAAAACTTTTTTCTTTTTATTGCGCTAAAGGGCGGCGGCGGGACCAGGCAGTCAGGCGCACGCGGATCATCCATAACGCCAAGAACCCTAACGGGATGAATTGCGGCAGAAAGACTGCAGGGGGAACGTGATAGGGGCCTGGCAGCAGGCGTGCGAAGCCGTTGGTAAAGCCTGAGCCGGCGGCGAGCGTTAGTCGAAGGCACATGCGCCACAAATGACGTGCAATACGCGGCGTGCCCGAAATGCCGCCGGCGAAAACCACCTTTGCGTCGGAGATGGCGGCTATCGCGAGTACCGACGTGAAGCTCGGCCGGCGTTTGACGGTCAGCCAGGCGGTCCCCACGAGATACCACGCGAAGGCGCCGACGAAAACATTCACCAGTTCGTCGGGAATCGCGACCGCGAGATAAATGGCGAACGCCGCCATCAGCACCATCGAAACAAAAAAGATGTTGCCGGCCGTGCGGTGAAGCGAGCGGCCCTTGGGCGCCAAGAGGGCGATCGTGCCTGAGACAAGCCCGACAAAGCCGCCGCCGATATGAATAAGATAGCCGATTTTCGTCAGGACCTGGAGCATACACCCCCCTGCCGCCATTTCATCTGCTCCCGACGGACCAGAGGGAGCACAGCAACTGCCGTGCCATTGCCGATGGCCGCTCGGGCGTTGATATCGCTTGGCGGGGAACGAAGGACGCGCCCCTGGTTTCTGTAGAATTTGTCATATTATGGTGGGTTGCACCATTTGCGAACGTCGACCCCTGGCTGACCGTCTCGTGACAGACGCAAAATTGTAACAGTGTTGCCCGAAAACTGTAACGCACCTGTCCGGCTATTTTTGCTACCGCAGGGACGATGCGAATTTCACTGATTCGCAATTTGCCGAAGGATGGGCGCAGCCGTGCAACGTGAAGAAGTCGCAAACGCCTATGGAAGATGGGCGCCGGTTTACGACATGATATTTGGCCCGGTGTTCCGCCGCGGCCGGCTGGAGGCGGTTGCCGCGGCAGAAAAGATTGGCGGCCGCATTCTCGAGGTCGGCGTCGGGACCGGGCTGTCGCTGCCAAGCTATAGCAGCGGAACGCGCATTGTCGGGGTCGATATCTCCGAGCCGATGCTTGAGAAGGCGCGGCGCCGCGTGCAGCAGGAGCGCCTTGCCCACGTCGAAAGCATCGCTGTCGGCGATGCGGAGAACCTGGATTTCCCCACCGCCTCGTTCGATGTGGTGGTGGCACAATATGTGGTGACGGCTGTTCCTAACCCGGAACGGGCGCTCGACGAGTTCGTGCGGGTGGTTCGCCCAGGCGGCGAAATCATCATTACCACGCGAATCGGCGCTGATACCGGCCTGCGTGGCACGATCGAGAAATGGCTGATGCCGGTTACCAGCCGGCTTGGCTGGCGCACCGAATTCTCATGGTCGCGCTATGAACGCTGGGCGGCGGGTGCGCCCGGTGTTCGCTTGCTGGAAAAGCGCGCTTTGCCGCCGCTGGGGCATTTTTCGCTGGTTCGATACCTGAGGTTGCCAGACCAGCCGGAACACGCCGCAACCGCACCGTTCAAGACCACGGTAGCGGCCGGCTGACACAAATCAATGCATCTGGTTGGTCATAAGGGGACCGTTTTGAAAAACTTTCTCAAATGCCTCGCCGTGCAGCGATGGGATGATCACCGCTATTATCATCATAGCCTGGTCAACCAGTCGCTTCATCTGGTGAGCGCGACCTCCTTTGTCATTGCGTATGGCGTATTGTTTAAGGACCCTGCTTACGCAGCGTTGCTAGCATGGATGTTGTCGATGACAAGCCGGCAGATCGGGCATTTGTTCTTCGAACCGAAGGACTATGACGTGGTGAACGGCGCGAGCCATGAGTATAAGGAGGAGATCAAGGTCGGCTATAATTTGCGCCGCAAGATCATCCTGATGTCGATCTGGGCGCTTTCACCGCTGATATTGGTGGTAAGCCCGACATTGTTCGGCCTGTGCCAGAAGCCGCCGACCGTCGCCGCGTTCGCGCGTCATGTCGGCAATATGTGGCTGGTGATCGGCATAGGCGGCCTGCTGTTCCGCACCATACAATTGTTCATCATCAAGGATGTTCAAACCGGCCTGGTGTGGGCGACAAAAATCATTACTGATCCGTTCCACGATATCATGCTGTATCACCGCGCGCCGCAGGCGCTGTTCAGCCGCCGCTCCCGCGAGGGGGAGCTCAGTGAAGTGGGCGAGTCGTTTTAGAGCATTTTCAGCCTGACTGGAATCGCTCGATTGAGGCGGGCATCTTGAGCTGATACAAATGCTCTGCAAACAACAACCTAGAGCGGCCCGACGGACGCCGGCGTTGTTCCAGTCAGGCTGAAGCCGCTCTAGAAAGGATGGCGCCGGAGGCGGCCCCTGCGTCCCCCAAGAGTGGCCGAGGAGGCGTCGTTTGAGCAAAAGTTGTTGGTTCTTTTTTTCAAGAAGGAACTGCTTCCTTCCTTCTGAATCGCGCCCGGGCCGTCTCCGCCAGCACGCTGCGCCGGATTGATTTGTTGGTGGCGCCGGTGTTCCACCACCATCCGTCCGCTTGCATGTCGGTGCAGGCTTGAACGAAGCGGCGGGCGACGGCGGCGAAATCGTCGTCGGTGTAGTTGAGGCTGAAGATCAGGCGGCCGGTGCCGACCCAGCTGAGTGCCACGCCAGCGGCACGAAGGTAATATTGCAGCATCCAGTTATAGCGCGATGGCACGGTATAGAGGACCGTCCAGATTGACGAGAGGGCGGCGACTTGAACCGGCAGCGAGGCCGCGGCGAGCCGTGCGTTCAGGTGGGCGGCGCGATCTTGCCAGATGCGGTCGAGATCCTTGTAGATAGTGTGGGCTTCCGGTGTCTCCAGATGGTCGAGGAATTCGGCCATTGCGCCGATGACATAGGGATGCGAGTTGAAGGTTCCCCTGGCAAAACAGATATCCACGGGCCGGTCCGTGCGGCTGCGTTTCATCAGCGCGGCGCGGCCGCACAGGACGCCGACCGGAAGGCCGCCGCCGAGGGATTTGCCATAGGTTATCAGGTCGGGTTGCACGCCGAAATATTCGGCGGCGCCGCGCCGCGCGAGGCGGAAGCCGACAAAAACCTCGTCGAATATCAGGACGATGCCGCGTGCGTCGCATACCTTGCGGAGTTGCCTCAGCCAATTTGCGTAGGACTCGCGATCGAAGCCTGCGCGCCGGCTGCTGTCGACCAGCGTGGAGTCCGACGGCGCGCCGCTATTCGGGTGCAATGCTTGCAAAGGGTTTACCAGCACACATGCGATGTCGCGCCGGCGGCGCAACACGTGCAGCGTGCGATCCGACATTTCCGCGAGCGTATAGGTCTGCCGTGCCGGTGTCGGATTTCCGATGCCGGGCTGCACCTCGCCCCACCAGCCGTGATAGGCGCCGCAGAAACGCACCAGGTGAGAGCGTCCGGTGTGGTAACGTGCCAGCCGCACTGCCTGCATCACTGCCTCGGTGCCCGACATGTGAAACGATATTTCATCCAGGCCGGACAAGGCACGCAACCGCGCGACGTTCTCCGCCACCACGGGGTGATAGGATCCCAGCACAGGCCCCAGGTCTCGCACCCGGGCGGCACCCCGGTCTATGCAGGCTTTGTAGAAATCGTGCCCGAACAGGTTGACGCCGTACGAGCCGGTGAGGTCGTAGAAGACGTTGCCGTCGAGGTCGGTCAGTGTGACGCCCGATGATGAGGCGAGGAAGGAGCCCACCGGGAGATGTTGTTGCACAAAGCGGCTAAACTGAAACGGCACGCGATAGGCGGCGGTGAATTGCAGGTCGGATACCGCGTCTTTGGCTTGTGCCGTCAAGGCGTTGGTGCGGGCAAACCGCTCCGCGAAACTTGTAGCCAGGCGCTCGAATCCGTGCCGCCGCAGCGCTGCCACGGCAGCGGGGGCGCCGTCGCATTGGAAAAACCGGTTCTCGTCGTAGGCGTAGTATGGAATCAAGGCGGCGACGCGGCGCGACATCTTCGCGTGGCCGGCGAGCGAGGCGAATTTTGCTCGCGACAGGTCGAGCCGCGCGCGGGCCTTTGCCGCCAGGGCGCCGAGTGCGACGGCGCCGCCGGCCCCGGCGCCGGCGAGCGCAAAAATGGGGAGCGGCATCAGGATTCCTTGCATGCGACTGGGTCCAACCGCTGATGGTGAGCGCCCTCATAGCGCGCGTGTCGCGGTCAAATCGTGTGAATTTCCTGCTCACCAACTTCATTCCGCGGCGGCTGGCAACCTCCTTTGTCGGGTGGGTTGTGCGCATCGAACAGCCGGTCGTGCGCGATCTATCGCTGCGGATCTGGCGTCTGTTCTCTAACCTGGACCTCAGCGACGCCGCGGAACCGCGGTTCGCCAGTCTGCACGCCTGTTTTACCCGCCGCTTGCGCGACGGCGCGCGGCCGTTTACCGCCGATCCGGCCATTGTGGCTAGTCCCTGCGACGCCATCGTGGGCGCCATCGGCACCGTCACGGATGGCAGGCTGCTGCAGATCAAGGGGTCTTCCTATCGGCTGGCGGACCTGCTGGACGATGAGGCGCATGCGGCATCGTTCGCGGATGGCACCTATGTGACGTTGCGCCTGACGGCTTCGATGTATCACCGCTTCCATGCGCCTTATGATTGCGTCGTTACGGTAGTGACACATATTTTCGGCGACGTGTGGAACGTCAACCCGCCGACGCTGCGGCGTGTGCGGGAACTCTATTGCCGCAACGAACGCGCCGTGTTGCGCACCACGCTATCCACCGGCCATGCGCTGACCTTGGTGCCGGTTGCGGCCATTCTGGTTGCCGGCATCCGGCTGCGATTTCTTGAATTGCCGATCGGCCCGGCGCGGAAGACGCGCTGGAGCAAGGCATGTCATGCCGTGTTACAAAAGGGCGAGGAAATGGGCTGGTTCGAACACGGATCGACCATCGTGGTGGTGGCGTCGAGGGGGCTGTCGTTATGTTCGGGCATTGCGGATGGCGAGATCGTCCGCGCGGGCCAGGCTCTGCTAAATTTGCCGGGGTCATATGAACCCTTCGGCGCGATCAGCCTATAAAAAAGGCAAGAGTTTCTTGGTGCTTTTTTTAAAAGAGAACTGCTGTCTTCCTTCTAATCCTGAAACGGATCACGCACCATAATCGTATCGTCCCGCTCCGGACTGGTGGACAGAAGCGTGACGGGCGCCTCCACCAATTCCTCAATACGCCGGACATATTTAATGGCCTGCGCCGGCAACTCCGCCCACGAACGGGCCCCGCGCGTGGACTCGCTCCAGCCTTCCAGAGTTTCGTAAATCGGCAAGGCGGACGCCTGGGCGCCGGGTGCTGCCGGCAGATGGCGGACTATTTTGCCGTCGATGCGGTAGCCGGTGCCCAGGCGCAGTTCGGGAAATCCGTCCAATACGTCCAGCTTGGTCAGCGCCAGGCCGTGGATGCCGCCGACCTTGACCGCCTGGCGCACCAGGGCGGCGTCGAACCAGCCGCAGCGCCGGCGGCGGCCTGTGACAGTACCGAATTCGTGGCCGCGATCGCCGAGGGTTTGCCCTACCTCGTCCTCGAGTTCGGTTGGGAACGGGCCGGCGCCGACCCGCGTGCAGTACGCTTTGGCAATGCCGAGCACGAAGCCGACGACGCTGGGGCCGACGCCGGCGCCGCTGGCGGCGGTGGCGGCGACCGTGTTGCTGCTGGTGACGAACGGGTAGGTGCCGTGGTCAACGTCCAGCATTACCGCTTGGGCGCCTTCGAACAGGATGCGCTTGCCGGCGCGGCGCAATGCGTCCAGGCGTTCCCAGACCGGTTCGACGAACGGCAAGATTTGCGGCGCCAGCGCGGTGAGCTGTTCGAGCAGGGCCGCCTTTTCGAAGGTGTCGGCGCCGAGACCGCGCAGCAACGTGTTGTGATGCAGCAGCAGCTCGTCGAGCTTTGCAGACAGCGTCGCGGGTTCGGCGAGGTCGCAGGCGCGAATGGCGCGGCGCGCGACTTTGTCCTCATAGGCCGGGCCGATGCCGCGGCCGGTGGTGCCGATTTTCGCCTCGCCGCGGGCGACTTCCCGCGCGCGATCGAGCGCGCCGTGCAGGGGTAGGATGAGCGGCGCATTCTCGGCCAGGCGCAACGTGTCGGGCGTTACCGAAAGTCCCTGCGCCCGCACGCGCTCGATTTCGGCGAGCAGCGCCCAGGGATCGACCACGACGCCGTTGCCGATGATGCCGAGCTTTTCGCGCACCAGGCCGCTCGGCAGCAGCGACAGCTTGTAGGTCTGATTGCCGACCACGAGGGTGTGGCCGGCATTGTGGCCGCCTTGGAAGCGAACCACCACATCGGCGCGGCTGGCGAGCCAGTCCACCACCTTGCCTTTGCCCTCATCGCCCCACTGGGCGCCTATCACCGCTACGTTTGCCAAGGGCACTCCCGAAATGACGAAGGCCGGGGCTCTGCCCCTGGACCCCGTCGTGTGAAACACGCATTCGCGTGATCGTGTGAAACACGCATTCGCGTGATGGGGACAAGTCCCCAGACCCCAGTTGTTTAAGGAGTAGGTTCTAAGGAATTGTCCTTAGCGGGGTCCAGGGGCAGCGGCCCGGCCTTCTACCAACGGGCGCGCCTCGCCTTCCAACAACACATGCGAGCAACGCAGGCGGCGGGCCTCTTCGGCATCGTCCGCGACCGCGTCAAGGCCGCCGAGCGTCGCAAATCCCTGGGCGCGTAGGGATTCCGCGCGTGCCAGATCCGAACCCGTCGGGAGGAATACGGTCGGGCGGTCGGCCCGAGGGACGGCGGCACGCAACACGGCGTCGGCATAGAGCGTAATGCCGGTGGCGGGCTCGCCGTCGGTGGAAAAGTAACGGCCGCCGCGGCCGAGTTCCTCGTGCCGGCCGGGCGCGAACAGGGTCAGCGCAATGCCGGTGTGATAGCGAAAGCCGCGGAACTCAAGCGCATCGATCGTCACCCGCAACCGGGGCGCGGCGGCCTGTACCAGGCTCACCACCTCGGCCAGCCGGGCGGCCTGGTCGCGGCAAACGGTGGGCAAGGGCGCGCGTCTGAGCGCCTCCAGCGCCGGCGCGGCGGCGCCGGCCGTCAGCAGCAAATCCGTCAGCATGGGCGCCAGCGCGCCGCCGTGCCGGGCGACCTCGGCGGCATCCTTGCGGTCGAGCGCGCGGGACAAGACGCGCTGCGTCGTGGCGTCGATTGCCGCATCGGCCAGCAGGGTGGGAACCAGGGTCGGCAGGGTCAGGTCCAGGCTGGGGCGCGGCAAACCGAGCGCCGCCAACGCCTCGACCGCGACGAGCATGACCTCCGCGTCGGCCGCCGCGCTGTCGGCGCCGATCAGCTCGATGCCGGCCTGCGGCACCTGGCGGTCGGTGCCGGGACCTCCGCCCCGCACGCGCACACATTCGCCCGCATACGACAGCCGCAGGGGACGCGGCTGCGCGGCCAGCCGTGTCGCGGCAATGCGGGCAATCTGGGGCGTCATGTCGGCCCGCAGCACCATCATGCGGTGGCTGTCGGGGTCCATGATGCGGAAACTTTGCTCGGCGACCGCGGCGCCGGAGCCGCCGACGAACGACTCCTCGAACTCCAACAGCGGCGGCTTGACGCGGCGGTAGGCATGCGCGGCGAAGACTGCCATCGCCGCTTCTACGCCGGCGGCTTCGGTTTCCGCGTCGGGGGGGAGCAGGTCGCGTAGGCCTGCCGGGAGCAGGGCGGGGTTGGGGGGCTGGTCGACCATGGGCGCGGGTTTTAGGCGGCAAAGGATGGCGGACGGAAGCAGTTCTTTTTTGAAAAAAGAACCAAAAAACTTTTACTCATGCGGAAAGTTTTTTGCTTCCTTTTGCCTATATCTGCAGTTCCAACCCGACCGAAATCGACTGTCCCGCCGGAATTTGAAAGCGCTCGATCGGGGTCTGGCCGGTCTGGCGGAGAAACTGGTACACCGCCAGCACAATACCGCCGATCCATGTGCAATGGCCCGCCGTTATTGGCTGCGCCAGCACGAACACGGTATCCTCCCACGGAAACGGCAGCGCCTTGGGTAGCGCCTCGCCGACGTTCGGTGACTCCATGAACCCGAAACATGCGGCGGCTGTGTAGAGTCCGTCGCCGCGGTCCTGCACGATGACGCGTTCGGACTCCGCAACATACGCCGCCTTGTTGGTGTCGATGCGCAAGAGCAGAACATTTTGATACTGGCAGTTGCCGCGCAGCCAGACATGGCGGCCGACCAGCGGCACGTGATCCAGATCGAAGGTCATGAAAACCACCGTGCCGTCGCGCCGGTTCTGCCACTTCTTCACGTCGTGGCAGAATGTATCGACCGACATCGACCAGCGCGACAGCGCGCGGCCATATCGCGCACGGCCCAATGTCCATGCCCACAGCAGCAGAAACACGGTCAGGCCGATGGCGAGCGGTACCCAGGCGCCTTGCAGCAGCTTGATCAGGTTGGCGCCGAGAAACGTCAGGTCGAACACGAGAAACCCGGCAAGCACCGGCAGCGCCAGCGCCAGATGCCATTGCCAGACCCATCGCATCACCACGAAAAATACGATCGATGTCACCGTCATGGTGCCGATGACCGCCAGCCCATACGCGTTGCCCAGCGCGTCGGACGAGCGGAACGACAGCACCACGGCAAGGCAGCCGACCATCAGCAGGCTGTTTACGAGCGGCATATATACTTGCCCACTGCTGTCCTGACTGGTGTGGTGAATGGCGTAGGGTGGCGCCAGGCCCATGTTCACCGCTTGCTGGGTGAGTGAAAAGGCGCCGGAAATCAGCGCCTGGCTGGCAATGATGGTGGCTGCGGTGGACAGCGCCACCATTGGATACAGCGCCAGGTGCGGCACCAGGCCGAAAAACGGTTCGGTGCCGGATTTCGCGTTGGTCAGAACCAGTGCGCCCTGGCCCAGATAGTTCAGCATTAAGCCCGGCAGCGCGACAAAATACCATGCCAGCACGATCGGCCGGCGGCCGAAATGGCCGAGGTCGGCGAACAGCGCTTCCACCCCCGAAAATGCCAGCACGACTGCACCCAGCGTCGCGTAGCCCTTCCAGCCATGCGTCAGCACGAAGCGCACGCCGTGCACCGGGTTGAGGCAGGCCAGAATCGCCGGCGTCCGCACCACGCTGACCACGCCGAGCGCCCCGATGGCGATGAACCACAGCAGCATCACCGGGCCGAACAGCCGCCCGACAGCTTGAGTGCCGCGGCTCTGGATCAGGAACAGCGCAATCAGAATGCCGGCCGACAGCGGCAGCACCAGCGGCTTGAGCGCGGACGTGGCGACGTTCAAGCCTTCCACCGCCGACAGCACCGAAATGCTGGGCGTAATCATGCCGTCGCCATACAGCAGGGCCGAGCCGAACAGCACCAGCAGAACCAGCACACTGGGGCCGGCATACCGTTCCGGGGGGAAATGCCGCTGGATCAGGCCGAGCATGGCCAGGGTGCCGCCCTCGCCATCATTGTCGGCCCGCATCACCAGCAGGGTGTATTTTACGCATACCGCCAGCACCACCGCCCACAGAATGAGCGACAGGATGCCGAGCACGGAATCGTGGTCGGCGGCCAGCGGCGGATTGTCGTGGAACACCTGGCGCAGCGCGTAGAGCGGGCTGGTGCCGATATCGCCGAACACCACGCCGAGCGCCCCGAGCGTCGCCAGCGGCAAAGCCGTTTGCTTCGACGCGGAAGGGCCTTCTACGCCCTGGCCGCGCGGGGTCTGCGCGGGTGGGTGTCCGGTGCCGTCCGCCATGCAAGGTCCGCCCGCAGTTTGAGTGCAGAAATTTGACAACGCCGAGATGGGAATGAGGGTTGCTCATTGCCAACGCCGATTTTGCCGCTTTTGCTGCCGGCGGCCTCGCACTTCTGCTGGCGGCCGCGTTGCAAAGGCTGACCGGCCTGGCGGCTTCACTGGAGCGGGTGCATCTGCTGGCGGAACAATCGGCCGCCGCCGCGCGCGGGGATGCCGAGCAGGCGCGCCACGCCCTTTTCTCGACCGAACGCGCGCTGGCCATGCGCCTGGGATAAACCCGCAATGGCGTCGAGCATCGGCTTGGTGAGTTCTCGGCGCGCATGATCCGCGAGCAGGGCGAGGCGCGCTTGCAGATCGAACAGAAATTGCGCGAAATCGCCGATGCGCAGGCGCGTCACAGGGCCGGGCTGCATCGTGGCCTGAACGAAACTGCATCAGGCCGCGGAGCAGCAGATGACCAGCAGTTTCGCGCGTGTGCACCCGCAACGTTTAGCGGAATTTCCGATCGTGTCGGCAGAATCATATTTCAGTTTACTGACAACGACGGATATTGGCATGCGGATAATCAGTTCACTCTGCCGATTAGAGCATTTTCAGCCTGACTGGAATCGCCCAATCTAGGCGGGCAGCCTGAGGCTGATACAAATGCTCGGCATACAAAAGAGCTGGAGCGGCCAGAAGGACGCCGACGATTTTCCAGTCATGCTGAAGCCGCTCTAGCGCAAGAAACATATCGCTGGTGTTGAGATAGCGGGCAACGACCGGCTGGCTGACCTGGTTGCTTTCGCGCAAACGCTTTAGCTGGCCTGGCGCCAACGGCGGCGGCATTGTGAGGCAAGCGCGATCGAAGTCCCGCAACGCGGCCTTGTCGAACGCGCCGACTTTGTGGAGGGTCTGGGCGGAGCCGTGGAGGGCCGCGAATGCGTCGCTCTCAAGCCGGGGCTTGGCCGGCATGACCTATCTCCGTGCAATCGCCGTCGCACTCGAAGTTGGTGGGTTGCGCAGGGCAACCCACCCTACGAAGTCGGCGATTTTCTGCCTTCCTTCACCCGAACTGGTTCATCGTGTTATGCGCGCCGCCGGCCTTCAGGGCTGCTTCGCCGGCGAAATATTCCTTGTGGTCGTCACCGATGTCCGAGCCGGACATGTTCTGGTGCTTTACGCAGGCGATGCCCTGGCGGATTTCCTGGCGTTGCGTGCCAAGCACATAGCCGAGCATGCCTTCGGTGCCGAAATAATCCTTGGCGAGGTTGTCGGTCGACAAGGCAGCGGTGTGGTAGGTGGGTAGCGTAATGAGGTGGTGGAAGATGCCGGCCTGCCGGGCTGCGTCGGCCTGGAAGGTGCGGATGCGGTGATCGGCTTCGATGGCGAGCGGGGTTTCGTCGTAATCGACGCTCATCAGCTTGGCGCGGTTGTAGGCGGAGACGTCGCGGCCGTCCGCGGTCCAGGCATCGTAGACCTGCTGGCGGAAATTCAGGGTCCAATTGAACGACGGCGAGTTGTTGTAGGCGAGTTTGGCGTTCGGCACCACGGCGCGGATGCGGTCCATCATGCCGGCGATTTGCGCGATGTGCGGCTTTTCGGTTTCGATCCAGATCAGATCGGCGCCGTTCTGCAATGAGGTGATGCTGTCCAATACGCAGCGATCCTCGCCGGTGCCGGGACGGAACTGGAATAGATTGCTCGGCAGCCGCTTCGGGCGCAGCAGCTTGCCTTCGCGGCTGATCAGCACGTCGCCATTTTGCACGGCGTCCGGCGTTACCTCCTCGCAATCGAGGAAGCTGTTGTATTGGTCACCGAGGTCACCGGGCGCGTGGCTGAATGCGATTTGCTTGGTGAGACCCGCGCCGAGACTGTCGGTGCGGGTGACGATGATGCCATCCTCCACGCCGAGCTCGAGGAAGGCGTAGCGGCAGGCGCGTACCTTGGCGATGAAATCGTCGTGCGGCACGGTGACCTTGCCGTCCTGGTGGCCGCACTGCTTTTCGTCGGAGACCTGGTTTTCGATTTGCAGCGCGCAGGCACCGGCCTCGATCATTTTCTTCGCCAGGAGATAGGTGGCTTCCGCGTTGCCGAAGCCGGCATCGATGTCGGCGATGATCGGCACCACGTGGGTTTCGTAGTTTTCCACCTGTTCCAGCAACGCCGTCTCGCGCGCCGTGTCGGCTTGCTTGCGGGCTGCGTCGATGTCGCGGAAGAGGCCGCCGAGCTCACGGGCGTCCGCCTGGCGCAGGAACGTGTAGATCTCCTCGATCAGCGCCGGCACGGTGGTTTTCTCGTGCATGGACTGGTCGGGCA
>Ga0116229_10005386_pt1 | contig 20904 bp, 15 predicted proteins | sample S1TSphgellanicum_3_FD_87313 | JGI IMG/M metagenome (GOLD analysis project Ga0116229, IMG submission 87313) | Host-associated microbial communities from peat moss isolated from Minnesota, USA - S1T2_Fc - Sphagnum magellanicum MG | ecosystem: Host-associated > Plants > Peat moss > Unclassified...
AAAAATCCTCATATAAAAATAAATAGACCTATTATTATTATTACCTAGGGGCCTATAAAAATCCCTTAAGCTACTATACACTCTATAATGAATCTAAACACAACAATATCCTTCTTGCCTTGGTAGGCAAGGCCAATAAAGGCAATCTTAATATAGAATATTTTGAAATATTTTTTTAGTTTAATGATAATATGAAAATGTTTTTCGACTTTAGTATAATAGTATTATGTTTTATGTTCTTAATATGCATTTAAATAAAAATTTGAAAATGCAAGTGAAGGGGATAAGTTAATGTCACCCATTACCAAACACGTATTTATCATTGAACGCTTTTCAATATTTTCCACATTTCTTCATCAAATTGAGCGACTTCTTAGGCTTGGACCAAATGTTGTATGATTGATTTATTCATAGTTTTGTTTTCAATTTGAGTTAGTTAGATGGAAACTAGGAAGGAGGGGAAGGATGATACACAAGGAAGGGGGGTGTCTTTTAAGGGCCAAAACATGGGCCCATTGACTATTACATTACTTCCATTTGGGCCACCAAAATACTGAACTTAATAGGGCTTTAAGTGTGTTTAAAGCACGTGTAGTATGTTGATCAATAGCTTCCCTTGTACATTAGCACACCGACATGCACAAAATAACCATGATGTATGTCTTGAGAATTTTTTTGCAAAATATGTTCCGAATTTTAAGCCTTGAATAAAATAGCTTGGAATAAATTCACTTCAAAAATTGGTGTGCTCTAAGGAGATTCAATGAGAAATTTGACCAAACATGCAACTAAACCATTGGGGCACGTACGTGTGCGAGTGCCAAATTCCTTATGTGGGACTATTTCCCTTAAAACCAAATGAAAGACATGTCTAAAGCACATGGCACACCTAGGGAGCTCTTGAGTGCCAAATTGTTGTTCATGTTGGACTAAAATCTGCCTTAAAACCAAATGAAGGATATGCCTAAGGGCACATGGCACCTAGGGAGCCCATTGGTTCATGGGTCAATGAATAGAGAGTATTTTGTCCCTCCCATTCTTACCAAAAACCATTTTTATTTTATACCTAACTCAGGGGGCTATTCAAACCATGATGAAGGTTTCAAAATCTTCCATTAAAAGTGTGTGCCAAGCTCTACCTTGGGCTACTACCCTTGAGGCTACAACCCTCAAATTAGGGGAAGCCATGGGGAGTAGTAAGCCCTTCCCTTGCATACAATAGTATAAAAGTCCAAAGACTGAAAAACCTCATGTTCAGTCGAGGCCTGGCAGGACGTGACTATGGCCTCATCCTAGGCCCTTTATTACAGCTTGGGTCCTTAGTCGAGGCCTGGTAGGACTTGACTATGGCCTCATCCTAGGCCCTTTATTACAGCTTGGGTCCTTACCTTACAACAAATGGGAATTGATTTATTGAGCTCTAGGGTGGGAGGTACCTATTCCCTAAATAAGGGGCCTAGGAGGAAGCAATACTTGATTCCGACTCTGCATTTTGGGGAATATCCCCTCACCCTTTCCATCTCTTGTCCTATAGCAAATCAAACCAATCTTGTTAAATCTCTACTAGTTTTAAAACTGGGGTTTTTTTTCATTTTGAAAACATGTTGAATTATTTTATTTTATTTTATTTTATTTTGATCTTTTTTTTCTGTATAAAATCAAAAGAAAATTGCAAAGCGACAATAAAAAAACAGATTTTTTGTTAATATGAATAATAGTTCAAGCAAAAAGCACGTGGTGAGAGATATTCCCAAATTTGGTTCAACAAAATGCTTTTGTGATGATGGAAACTTGTTCAAGGTTAAAAACCTCATTCATGAGGCAGATCTTTGGGTCCTGTTCTGTGCTTTATCATTTATTGACCAGTGTCTACCAAATGCAATTGCAAATGTACTACCCAAATGAAGATCTATCAGGAGTCAGACTCTTCCTTCTCCCTCCTGCTTCTTCTCCAACAAGCAAACAAGCAAAAAAAAAGGGAAAAAAAAAAAAATGTTGGCAGAAGAAGCTGGAAAATCAAGATATCTTGTCCAACTGTGTACAGTTGTTGATTTTCAGGTAGGAAAGGAAGAATTTGGTTGGCACAAAAAATCAAGTTCTTCAAGGGTTGGCCAAATCTAATACATACTAAGACAGGTGTGTGTGTGTGTTTGTTTGTTTGCATGATCATTGTGACCAAGCCTTGACCATGGGGCCCCCTACCGAACTTGCCAGAAAGCCCTCTATGAAGAGGAGGAGGAGAAGGTGTGCACAGGGGTGTGTTTGTGTTGTTTCACAATTTTTGAACCAATGGAGCAAAAGTTATTGAATTTAGAGTGATGGGTTGTCTCTGGAAATTAATTTTGAAAAATTTTAAATGGTTTCTTGGGAACAAAAAAACTCTGAAGTCAAGCCCACTTATAACCAGAATGCTGTTGGGAGGTTAACATACTTGGTGGGCCAATGCCACAGGGGCCCACTAACTACTAAACTAGTCTGCATTCCAAGAGCCTAATTCTCACGAAAAGCCCAGAAATTTTAGGTGGCAGCTTAGGGTGTCACACATTAGATGCAGCAGCAATCTACTCCAAAAGGGAATATCTTAGACATGAAAGTTCCATGAGATTTGAAGTTGATTTAGAGGGCGTGCCTTCTGATCGAGAAGTGCTCCAGATTTTTGTGCATGGAATTTCACTATGGCCACCACTTGGATTTTTTTATAAATAGATTACCAAAAATAAAATTTTCACTTTGATATTGGGGATATTATATTGTCTCGTTGAATAACTTTTGCATACTACTCAAGTTGTCATTCCTTCAGCACGGATCAGATGATTGGCAAGGGGAAGGGCACCACTCACTCACACCCTTGTTGCTATTGAGTTGGATTCACAATGAAGCAACAACCCATAATTATGATTTGTAGTAGGAGACACAGCAAAGCAACTTCATCAACTCACAAACATTGTATGTCAAAGTTGTTGAGTTTGAATTGAGAAAGCATCGTCAAGGAAGGTGGTGGTGCTTGTGACCACATATAATAATAGCACACTCCATCACTACCAGAATAATTTAACTTCAATTTCTAGGACCGTAGAAATTTTGGGGCCTAGAAATTGAAATATGAGCCCAAATTTGGCAATTCAAAAACACCAAATATGTATTATGTCCATGATCCCCACTATCTTTTGTTCAGTTAACTCCGACCCAAGTCAGTGGTGGAGTTTTGCCAAAAGAGTGGGCACTTCTTTTTTTTATTCAACCACATCTAAGGACCATTTGATTGTTGTAAGCAAATAGAGAAAAGTAGTGGGAATTTCCATATCCATACTTATTTAGCAGGATTGTTCACTCCTGGTTTTGTTGAAGAAGTTCCCAGAAACTCTTGAAGCAATTTTGTCAGATGGATTGAATTCAAAGTTTGTCATTTCAGGCACGTGCATGTGCAGCAAAGATTGTTCCATGTGATCTGTCAACTTGGGGGATTTTTCGGCAACAAGGCATTGCCATCTGCAGTGAGAAAAGAGTCAGCAAACCCTGCCCATGCTAGACAATCTTCATGATGATCTTGTTTCATGGTTCTTGGATCCCTGTTCAGGAGGGCTTTTCTCGGGGCTTCTTCTACCTTGTTTTAATGAAATGTTTTTGTGGGTATGTGCTAATTCAGATCAAAAATGTTTTCCTTCTATCTATGTGTCAAACGTTGTTCCCTTGTTTAGCCAAACTGATCAAAAACTAATTGAGCTAATTTTATTCAATCTGAGATTTAGGATTTAAGGTGTGAGAATGGTACTACTGAACATGAGCTCAGCTGACCACAACTTAATTCTGAGGGGGTTGTGGGAAGTGCGGTGCATTTTCTCCAAATTTCAAATGCAGTTTGAGGTTTTCAGGTTGAGATGTGAGTTGTCATGTGGTCTGCAAGCTTAATATACCTCAACAATACTATGAGTTTCAATTTCCAATTTCCAATTTGGCTTCAAACCAGAACAATGCCATAAAAATACAAATTTTTCCCCCATGTCATCAATAAAACATTTGATATATCACAAAGCAAACTGACATTTTACAGAGTTTGAACACAAGAGAATCGAGTGCAAAGTGTATACTGTAAATTTCAATGGATTTGTTTATAACCGACAAACTGTAGCTGGTTCAAGTTCTTTGACTAGGAACTGCCTCATCTACCTCGCCAATTTTCTCTTCGAAAAAACTGGCTTAGATAATTGCCATCTAAAACTATCAAACCCCCAAACCCAGATGGTTCTTAGAACTTGAAAAAATAAAAAGAAATAACACAACCCAGTCAATTCTTGCAAGAAGCGAAGAAGTCAAATCCTCAGAACCTTCTTCAGTTCTTTAAAAAAACCAAAGAACCACCCAACACTGGTGCAAACCCTTTTGAGTTAGCAATTAAGAATCTTTGACTCGACACCCAAGTGATATGGAGCTCACTCACACACACATTATCCATCTCACTAGCTGCTTATGTGACTATCTATTTTAGGTGTCAGTAAAAATAGAGTTCAGAAATTTCTCAACAAAATAGTTGTGGATTGTAGTTGACACAAACTCTATTACCAAAGTACTCTAAGCTCTTTCTGTGCCTCCACTTCCCCAATTATTCTTTTTAAAAAACCTTTTGATTAGCTTTGGATTAGTTGTGTTTTTTCTTGGGTAGACTAATCTGTATTTGTTCTAATCCAGCTGAACTAGTTTAGCTTGAATTGAAAAGTTGACTGCGGATCTACAGCCACTCCAAGAGAACTGACTCTCAAGGATCCATTATTGATTTTGTTGCATAATCAGTCCCCAAAGTCCATCAACTGGTCTTTTTTTAGTTTTTTCTCTCTGCTTCCTGACAAGAGATAAGTGCTAACTCACTTACCATTGGAGCAGCTTTCATAGCTTCTTTACATATCACTCATCTTACTGGCTTTGACCTAGTGAAAGCAGAGAGAGCATAGTCAAGGTCTTTCAATAGTTCACTGACACGACATCAATTCATTGGCTCTGAGTAGAGTAGTAGCTTAGGCTCATAGCTTCGATGTTCTCATCAACCTCCCCCCTTTGTTTTCAAACCCTATATTTCTTTCATTTCTTAAGTGATTTCAAAAAACTTTTGAGTACACCAACTGAAGCTCTCTACAAAACGTCTTTGAACTCCATCTACAACAGGGCAATGTCCAAAAATCTTTAAGTTCCAAGGCTCAAAACGCAATCTATATGACTTCTTGACAAATTTGAGCGATTTTGTGCCATTGGATGCTGCAGGGCTACAACATCTCTTTGAGCTCCAAAGGCAACAGAAGAATGTTAACAAATTTACACTTCTGTGACACTAAGTGCTCAGTCACCCACACTACCCTAGTGACCTATCCCCAATGTTAATGCCAAGAGTTAAAAATCAATTCCAGCACCTAGTTGTTTGTTGACAACATTGGGTATCCCCCAGTGTCAAATGCCAGAGTTGAACCATCAATGGAATGAAGCTTACTCTCACATTGATGCCCATAAAAGCAAGCATCTAAGACTAAGAAAGAAAAGAGACCAGTGAAGACATGCACAAAACCATTTGTCTCATTCCTGACATTCCCCACACTTCCAAACACATTTACAAACAGTTATTATCACAAAAATAACTATAACACAAAGGTTCTGATAGTGTGTGCTCTGCCTGCCACACAACACTGATCTCACACATACATTCACTCACTAGGATATAAAAACCCAAGCTATGAACTAGAAACAGAAATCTGCAGCCCAAGATGTGGAACTCTCAGATCTTTCCCAACACAGTTCCCCATATTACCAAAACCCGAATCCTCATGAAGCTACTACACACCAAAAGCAAACCCCCCTCTATGTCATAGCCAGCCTTGTCTTGATTTTGCAAATCTTCAAACTCACATACCATAGAGCTGCCCTTCTATACTGTTAACCAGACTTGTGCCATGTGCTTATTGTGTACTGGCTAAAGCCTAACAATCCTGCTTGCACCCCCATCCTCTATCCAATGCTAAGACATAAGCATTCTTCATGACTGCTTTCCATCCTGGTCATAATAACAAACTCCTCTGTTCTTTACCCCATATTGTCAACCCTTCTGCAGCCTCCATAACTGTACTGCATTCTAAGCTTGCAACTGGTGCAGCCATCTTGCAAGCTCAAAAGCCCTCAGTAGTGTCGATTGGACCCACCAGCACCTACACGACTGTCATAGCGAAAGGTGCCTGTAGGGGTATAGCCACGCCCATAAGCTGATGTCATATTGCCTGCTGGCATTGACAGATAATCATTATATGATCCCCGCATACCAAATGAGGGTGCTGCAAGTGTAGCACCAGGCATTGGAACTGTCACAGCAGGCTGTACAACTTGCCTGTCAGATTCACATAGATGGTGTCAGTACAACCCACCTCAACACCTAGTCCACACATAAAGACACAAGATAAGGAAGGACATGACTGTCTCCACAAAGTCCATGGACAGGGTGCATACCGAGTTGGAAACAATGGAATGGCTGCTTTGGCAGACAGAGCAGTTGGACAAGCCCCTGGAGCTACCAGTGAGGGTACAACTGCAACGACAGTGATGACCACACATCATCAGTAGCTTCCAGCATCAGAAATACAAAACCAAAGGAATCAAACAAGCCTTCAATTTAGATATTCCAACAAACTTCACAGCTTTAAGTTGAGCTCCCTATCCTTTCATGAATAACAGATGAAATACTGATGAACTTCAAAAAAAATTTAAAAATTACCTTGGGTGCTGACCAAGGGTCGATAGTGTGCCTGCCTTGTATGACTATGCCCATATGGAGCTGAGTTCAAATCCTGCACCAGACCAAGACCATTGGAATATCATACAGTGATACCACAAAGAATAGCAAACCAGATTACTTGTGAAGAAAGACGCCCTTTCTGGACACAAGCACAAAAAGAAGAAACTGTATTTACCTGCTTCGTTTGCCCATTTGCCTTCCCCTGACCTATCCCTGCAAGAATAAAACAGAGTGGCCCTTTAGAAGTGCTGTAATTGTATCCTCCCAGCAGTAACACACACACCCTGCCCCCGCCCCCCACACAGTGGCCATCTAACTGACCTGAAAATAAGTTGCTGTATTTTTCTGAAGTAGGTAAACCCACAAGAGGTTCCGCTGGAGTTTCTCCACCCACGGCTCGCCTCTGGCTCTCCACTCCTAGTGGACCTTTTGCTCCTAATACTGCAGGAAGAAATCATCCACCAATAATGTTATCATGCAGGAAGAGCAGGTAATGCTCATGGTCTATCTTTACAGAAGACACATGTCACCTTTAGAGCTCCAAATTTGATTTTCATACAGCAGCTGTAAATTAGGTGAAGACGCATACAAATTACCACAAATACAACTTAATAGGATATAGAAGAACTGACCAGCAGAACTGTAACCTTTTGGCTGTGCCAATTCATGTTGTGAAACAGGAGGTGATATGCACATTCCAACCTACAATCAAAACCTTGTTAACCAATGTTTCTATCCAAGGCATTTTGGCAGTTCTTACAGTACTATAGGTTATGTATTGAAAATCTCACAACCTATTGTGGTGCCAACAGTGTACATGACAATATAATGGAAGAGAATCCACCACAATACATGACATTTGAACATTCGTATTAGCCTTGGAGACCTGATTGGGATTGAACTAAACAACTAGAACAGACAATAAATCAACAAATAAGCAGACCTGAAAGAATGGGTGCTGCAGTGCCTGTGATGCAGTTGGCCTCTTGCTTGGATCCCAAGCACACATTGCCTGCAGGCAGATGGCTGTGTCAAAACCACATAAAATCATCTGCAAAGCTATTCCTAAGAGCTGAGCACAGTAAGTGCCTCAGCTCCTTCATGCCATCATGTATCTGCTAATTTGCACAAGAATGTTTTCATACAGTCCTCACTAAATCAGGCATCCAACCAAGAATGTAGTAATAACTCACCAGAATTAAGAAATCTCATTACTCCTGATTAGGAAAGACAACCAAAGTTCAAAACTTTTTCTTGCAATCAAAGAAAGAATGTAACTAGCAACAAGTACATACCGACATAAGGTCAATTGCCTCAGCACTCGCAGATGGTATCAAGACAGACAGGTGGGTTGAGGAAAACTGCAACCAGAACACACATGAAACTCAATTGAATTGCCAATACAAAACTATTTCCTGCTAAAGATTTACAAGCATATTTGCACCTCTTCAAGCATATTGCATCTGCAAAATAACCAATCAGGCATACACATCTGGAATACATACAAAAGGCATGTTAGCAGAGAGACAAATCAAAAATAGCAAGCCTTATCAAAAGACACACCTGAGGAAACCGAAAGTTCATAGATGCAGCAAGCTTCATGCCATCAGCCCATGTCTGGTGATTTGGAGTGCCAATTACACTGCAGATCTTATAGATTTCATCTGTCTCACTGTTGACAGTACATTAAACCCAAGTCAGAAAACAAAACATCCAAACTGACCAGGGAGCACATCCAAAGCATGGGCCTACAGTTCCAGATCAAATCAAGCAAAGTATAAAAATTTATCTGTGGGATATATAACATGTGATTTCCCTCCCCAAAAGGGGACAACAAAAACAGACTACCAAGAATTGAAGTCATCATCCGCCAATATTGCAAAAGATCTGCTCAGCATGCCAGTCAGAGCTGAAAAATACCTTAGTTTAACAACAGAAACAGTTCTGCAGTACATCTGACTCAACAAAATATATAGTGACCAGTTATATGTGAACTGCAACGTCCAAGAGCAAATTCCAAAAATACCTTGCACCAGGGAAAAGTGGACGTAGTGTGAACAATTCTGCCATTATTGCTCCCATCGCCCACATATCTATAGAGATACACAAGAACAGGAATCAGAGCAAGAGAAGGAATGAAACAAAAATGAACAGGCAGGACAAATCATCACCAAGACTGAAATGCAAGATAAAAACTAATCCTTCAAGTTCCAACACTCATGATCCTCCAAATCAACCAATAATTATTGCAAATCTGTTCCACACACGGATCCTGCTAGGCCTGACAAGGAATACAAGAATGAAATCTGCACAACATAAAAGAAGACATAATCTGGGAACTGTCAGAAAAACAACAGCAAGGGTTGGAAATTAGAATTCACCTATAGCAGCACTATAGCACGAGGATTGCAGAAGTACTTCCGGTGCACGATACCTAAAAGAAAACAGCAAGTTAAGAAGACTTCAGTGAAATGCTAAATTCTTCAATAACTAATACAAATTTTAGACAAAATACTCTACAACATTCTACATGCAAGGTGGACAAAACAAGAACCAGAAATACCATCCATAAAGCTCCAAGGCAGAGATAAAGCATACAAAAGTTAGTGCATGGCCTTGGTGACAACATACCAGCGAGTGGAGACATAGTCAGTATAGGGGGGGCGAGAACAGACTTCCCTCGCAAGACCAAAATCAGCAACCTTGATAACATCCTTGGTTACCAGCAGATTCTCTGCAAAGACAGTGTATTGCACCTTAAGCTTTAAGTAAGCCAGAAGTAAGCCATAGCCTATGATGCTTGAAATAATCTCCCCCCAACAGAGGAACAGAGTACATCCCCAAGCAAAGGACAATGAAAATATGCATTCGAAAGGTCAGTCCTGCAATGAAAACCAGTACCACAAGCTGGCCAAAGAGGACTGATAAGTATTGACATCAAAGATGCTCAGCAGAAAGAGATAAGCCAACCCTGATGTCTATCCTCTACCTGGCTTCAAGTCCCGATGGAAGTAACCATGCCTGTGCATGTAAGCCAGAGCTTGCAGCATTTGAAAACACCAATTCCGTATTTTTGGTTCGGAGAAAAGTTTCTCCTTTTCTTTCATTAACTGGTAAAGATTATACTCCTGCCAAAGGAAGTCCAACAGAGAATTACATCATGAATGTGAACCAGTAGAAACAAAAGTGCCACTATTTGAATCTTGAACAATATGAATGCAATTCATATCGTTAACAGCCTCTTACAAAAACATGCAAGCCATCAGGATACAAAGAACAAAAGGCTCACCATGTACTCAAACACAAAATACAACTCATCATTCTCTCTGATGACTTCCTTCAGCTTCACAATATTTGGATGGTTCAACTTGCGGAGTGACTGCTCACACAACCAACACATGTTAGGTCAGTTTACACAAGACAATCCCTGAAAAGTAGTCAGCCCCTGACCAAAAAATTCATCTGCAATCTGGATATCAGGACTTCTTGAGAACCTGCATTGAGACAAAAAATCTGCTAAAAACTGCTGCCACCTGTGAGAAGGAACCTTCAAGGGATGCACTAGACTCACCAAAAAGCTAAGTTTAAAGCCTTCATCCTCACCTTGCCTCATCTCTGGCATATATGCACAGAACTGCCAAATTCTATAACTAAGAGGGCATGCACAAAGACTTTGAAAACAACCTTGACTTCTCTGAGATTCATACACTCATCCCATGAGTAAAACTTCCTCTTCATCCTCTTTATTGCAACAATCTCATTCGTGTCATTATTCACTGCCTTCCAGACACTCCCATACGTGCCATCACCCAACTGCTTCATAACCTTGTACCTGCACATGTTAATCATGCAGAAAGTTACATGGCACAGCAGATGCAGAGGAAAAGAATTTTAATCAATTCCTTCATCAAGATAAAACATAGAACTTCCTTGAAACTGAATGTCCCTTAATAGATACAAGCTCTTCACGAGAGTGCACAAGTGGTATAGCCTCAAACCCTACATTCCTGCCAGCCAACCCATGAAGGAGGGAAGTGAAATGTACCGATCCATGGTTGGCACACAAAATTGACCCGTATAACCAATTAGCAAGATGGGATTTTCTTAGTAAACAGGAACTGATCCGCATGCTGCATACAATGATCTAAAGTGCAGCACTCCCCCCAATAATGAACTTGGAACAGTAGCATGTTTGCAGAAGCATCTCCTACTGAAAAACCATGTGTGTTTGCTTCAGACTCCTCATTAAGGGCTGCCATTAACCTCCAAAGTGGTCACCCACTTCAGGGGAAATTACTAGATTGATCAGAGCAGCGGAGATACCGCTGCACACCACAATCCCTCATGAACGAATTCCAGTCAAATTCTTTTTCATCTCCACTGCCATATGTGCCGCAGTGGCATCAATTTGTAACCAAGGGGGGGGCTGCAGTGCCATAGATTTGATCCTCTGCAACATCTCCCCACTGCAAAACTCGGCACACTGTCCACTGAAGACCTCGTACTAACAGATCCCTGGCTGGAAAGAAAACAAAGCCAAAACAAGTAGGTTATACCATTTAACTAACCTGTTCCATCTGGCAACAACACATAAAATCTAATCAAGGATACCAAAAAAATGGACAAGAAAAGCAGGATTGGCACTCCATTAAAGCTGAGAAACCAAGCTACAATCACATCGCAAAAGCCTATAGATCTTCTGCTCACTCAGTCGGGTTGCAATACATCTAACCACCCTCTTCCTTCACCAAGTTGAAGGATCCATTGGCCAAGCTGATCTTATCAGCCATTTCATGACCTAAACTTTAATCAAGAGCACATATCCAGATACATGTTCAAAGAACTGTAATGACAAGCTGGTAAAGGCTCTGCATAAAATGTATCTATCTTTGAAGTACACATAATACATGAAGGGAGAAAAGTTCGCAAAAACTCTGTTGTTGCTAGGCTACCCTCAAAGACCGACCACAGCATATAACATTGATACCAAGAGATTGAGAATAAGACCATACATAACCAGATCTAACGGAAAAAAGGAGGGGAAAAAACGTAGCAAAAGCACCATATCGCAAATACTACGTGATTTTCGAAACCTCACGTATGTCATAGGCTTTTCAAGATCCGAAACGCAGAGACACAAACACAAACAAGGGTTCCAATACTGAAGCGATGATGTTGAAGTCACAACCTCCGACCGGCACCGAGTCCTTCCTACGTATCCAACGCTCCAAATGAAAGAGGCTTCAAAAGTTTGCTATTCCCATATAGAGACTTCCTTCCGCCACAAGGAAGTCACACAACATGTTGCAACACCAAGGAAATGGGACTCGCCCATGCTCTTCTTTAACATCCAAACAGACTACACAAGGAAAAGGTGGGGGGACAGCAACGAACAGACAGACATTAAGAATAGATGTAACGCAACTCACCACAGCCCGCAACGCAATCAGATGTCGCCGGCAGTCTTCAAGCAAAGAAACGTCGCGCAGTTTCATACAATCCGACCAAAGAGGAAAGAGCCGCTCATCAAAGCGGGAAGCCACAACCGCGACACACACACACACAGACAACAACTATTCACCAAAGCAAAAAAAAATCCCACTGACACAATAGTGCACGGCAGAAAAAGAACTTCAAATCTACGGCAACAAGGGAAGCTCGTCCCCCACCGACCACGCGACTGTTGCCATGCTGCCACGCCAACCAAAAATCCTCTCACTGATAGATATCTCTATCGCCGCTACCGGATTCTTTCTCAGAGGCCACACAGCAGGGGCGAGGGTTTACTCTATCATGCTAAAAAGAGTTCTATCTATCACAAAAGGGCCCCAAAACAAACAGTTTTGTTTGTTTGTTTGTTTGTTTGTTTGCCAACCTCCCCTAAAAAGACAGAAACAAAAAGAATCCCAACGCTGCCAACATAGCATATGAAATCCCTTAAGGCGTACTGACCGCCATCGCCAGCCACGACACTCGCTCTCCTCCTCTCCACAATGTCGCTACAGGAACGCGACTCGCAGAAACAACAATGCAATGAAGAAACGCAAATGGAACAAACGCGCGAACAATGCACACACGCGCACAGAAGCCTGGGCAGCCACACCCCTCTGCCCCTCTGATGATGACGTTGTGTGCCCGGTCCAGGGTTTTTTTTTCGTTTTTTTATGTGGCTAAATTTAGCCAATTGGCTAAACAAAAAGATTCAAAGTGGCTAAAAATATGTGGTTTTTTTCGTTTCCTAGTCGCCAAGTTTCGGGAATTTTTTAAATTTTTTTTCTTTAAAAATTGTCAGATTTCTCTATTGGGTTCTAGCATAAAGCCAAAAATTAATTCGCCAATTTTCCCCCAAAAAATTCCTTTCTTTTCCTCAAATATCTCCAGATTTGTCTATGAGGTTCTAGTATCTAGCCAAAAATTTGAAGGATATGCTTAAATTTTATTTATTTTTTCATTTTTTTTGTATCCAAATTTGGCTAAACTTCCTTATGGATGATTGCCACCACTTCAGCTACATCACCAAAATGAAAGCAAAACAAAAAAAACCCTGGCACTGCCCCCACTTGCCAAAATCCAGATGCCATGCCAGATGCCACGCATCTTTCCTTTTGACCTCTGGCCCAATGTCAGCGGACCTGGTAGGTACTACTAGGCACCTAAACTAGTACCAATCGAAAGGTGCCACGTGTTGAAGTCGACGAGTGAGCATTCACTAGCTATTTCAGGAAAGCTTTCCATTTAAAACAAGTAGGGTTCAAATCCTACCAAAAATCCCCCATTTTATTTTTATTCATTACAGAAATTACCTTGGAAAAACTCTTAATCATATGCTCTTCTTGGCAAACCATTTGATGAAATATGTAATTGTTATTTTAAATCATTTTTAATTAAATATAAAATTATTTGAATATATTTTTTAAGTTATTGATTGATTTTTATAGATAAATAAATAATGAGAGAATGTTATTGTGCAAGTTCTTCCCACCATTTTTTTGAAAAATAAATTAATTTTTTTTTGTCAAAGTTAGACTTAGACTTTAGGTATTTATTACCTAGGATGCAATCCATACACATGTCTACCACCATTTATTGTTATATATTTTATGGGGATCCTTATAGCCATAAATCTGGAAAAAAAAAAACTCTAAAAGCTTATGTACCTTTGCGAGATTGATTTTTTTTTTGAATTTTTTATTTACCCTTTTGGGCTAATATATTAAATGCAATGTACCCATCCAACAATAGTGAGGGCCCAATGTGGGGGGGGGGGCATTTCCCAAAATAAGAAGCCTAGCATGAATCAGTCCAAGTTCATGAATTTTGGGAATGTCCCCCCACCCCCCTTTGCTCAGGTAAGGCCTTTTCCACTACCACATAATTTCAGCCATAACTTTGTAGAAGCCTAGATTTTTTTAGGGGTCAAAATTATAGCAATTTGTCAAGTAAATAAATTATGTATAGCAATTTGTCAAGTAAATTGTCAAGTAAATAAATTATGTATAACAATTTTCTGTTAGCAGATTTATTAGAGAACAGAGAAAAATTCAATCTAGACGGATGAATAAATTGACTTCAAAACAACAATGCTTAATGACTATCTATGAAGTGTTTTGTAATTATGAGATCCACCAAACTGGGATGCTTCAGATGATGTTCTTGATGTCTTTGGAAAACTCTCGTCAGGGAGGATGGATAGGATTGGTTCCATGACGTTTCAACTTGTTGTGCAAAAGTTCTTGAATATTGAATGATTTCTTCACTGAAAATTAAATTAAATCATAGCTGAAAATTTGGGGGAGGAATTGGAATGTGCCTTTGGTGTTGTTGGAAAGATCTTGACTAGCAATGGTATTGGTCTCGAGTCTTTTTATGTACACCTTTTAATGGTAGAAAAACCATCAAGACATTTTACAATCTTCTGAATCTTTTGCAGGTTTCAGGGAGCAGCAGCAGCTTCTTGATTGACAAAAAATTGTGTCTGCCACATGTTGGGCTGGAACTTGACTGATGATTTTGCACGGAACAAGTGCACTGTACACATTTGGCTTGCTCCTAGTATTCACCTATTTTATTTATAAGAGAGAGTGCAAGGCCACCATTTTGTAGTTCAATGGCAAGGTATACCTCCCTCGGGAGTCAGAGGGTCAAGTTCCCAAAGAACAACTATTTTTCTTGAAGAAATATTTTGTTTGCTTTGCTCCCCATACCTTTCGGTCTCAACTCTCAACGTATTGTTGCATGTCCTTCTGAATTTCTTTTTCTCTTTCTTTTGCTTTCAGTTTCAGTGCCAACTCTGTGGGGCAATCTCCAACTATGCTCAGTATGTGACCCTGTAAACATATTTCTCACATCCAAGTTTGAGACTATGAATAGGTGAAAAACTACTAATAGCAACCCACTTGAACCAATCAAACTATCTAGCCAATCAAAAACTGGAAGCAGTCAATAAATTGACTATGTTTATTGGCCTCTTCGCAGGGCTCTGAAAGCTGTTGTAACTTTTAGGGTCCCCAAGGAGTCTTCCAGTGGCTTCACTGAATTTGACCGAGGAACCTCATCTAAAGACTTCCAGCGCAGGGTCACATGTTGAGCGTTGGTAGAGATGCTCTAACAACTTGAAGTTGATAATTTTGTGATGAGCTTGTTGTGTAGCTAATCTATCATGACACAGCAAGGGTGGGGGGGCAGCTTCAACACATGTCTGTTGAATAATTGCTTCAGTTTGAATGAAATAAGAGATTTCAAAAGATTCTCTTGTAATCTTCACCAAATTTTTATTCTTTTGAAAATGTTTTTCAATCATTTTTACAAAATGATATAATTCGTGTGGAGGCTGCCGAGGTATTAGGGTATTAGAAGTTTTGTTATGATTATTTCTTTGGATTATTCTGACCCAGACTAAGTCATCTGTATCAAGTTTCAACAAGTACATAATAGAGTTATCCCTAAAGTCACCCTATCTTTGGGCCTGCTTTTAATGGTATCCGCAAAGTAAGGAAAAGTTTAAATCTCAGTATGAAATGCTGAAACTCAACATTTAGTGCACAAAGTTCGAAATTAATTATAATAGTTTTACAGGTAGGAGCAATGGGAAAAGTATGTAGCAGTAGTGGGGGCGCTCAGAAAAAAGAAAACACAAGTTGAAACTGAATTTACCACCAAAAATGATGGAAAAACCAGTCAAGGTCCCAGTTATTTCGTTTTGTAAAATTTTCATTCCCAGTTATGCCTTTGATGCCCTATTACGTCGAAACTGACCGTTCTCACCCCCTAATTGCAGGACTTTACCGATAACTCTAATAGGTTCAAATTTTGGTGGTTTAAATAAAGCTTCTTTTGGGGCTTCTCAATGTACCTCTTCTAAGAACAGAAACCCACCAAAAAGAGACCCAGGGTGAGTACAACCTACATGAGCTAAGTTAACAACCATTCTTTCATGGAAGCTTTGACGTTTGGTGCCTTTCTAAAAGTTACTAATAGTTAATCCTACTCTACTACTGTTCCAGGGCACCTTCCTCACAGTAACTCTTCATCCATGAAGGGTAGGCATTTCTTCATCCATGAATGGTAGGCATTTCATAAAGACATGCCCACCCTTCTTTTCAATTTTATAATAGTAATACCTGGATACCCACAGGGCGTTACAAAGAAATAAAAGAAATTCCTACACATCTTTACGAACCATGAAGAGGGACTTACGCTTGTTGGATGTCCAATTGGGTTTTTTAAAGACAAAGGGAAAATGTTAGCCAACCAAGTATGATTGAATTTCTCATCACCATTCTATGGCCAGAGTGAGCTAGCACCAATCCGCACACCATGCAGGATGGATGATGTATGGATAGGAGATACTTTTTCATTGTATTCCTATCCAATAGCCAATCACAATTATTCGCTAAGTACTAACCATCCGAATGCATTTACCTACCTACCTACCTACTCGCCACCACTTACCTTACCTATCTACCTACCTACATAGTAACCACTTACAGATATTATTACTGAGTTACTGAGGTATTTACTAGTAAACTAGGTTACCATGTTGTGGAAGTATGAGCGTTTACAGGATGGGTTACGGAGGTGGGATCAATTCTGACTCATCCACAGTGTACCATTATGTTGGGTTTAGGGTTTGGAACCAGGTGAGCCCCTTAGGGCGAGTTAGGCGATGCATACAACATAATGGGCAAGGGCGAGACCATTCCATGGCATTAGTGTGTAGGATTGCAAATTCAATGCACCCAATGAGAAGAAGGTTCAGCATGCACTAATGATGAGGGGTCTAGATTAGATTAGCATGCACTAATGATTTGGAAGGTTTTTCATCCTTAGTTTGGATGTATTCTTTTAATCCAGCTTTTTTCATGTGACTTTCATCTTAGTTAGTTGATAGAAGGGGTTTAGTAACCAAATTTGGGATTTGTTTTTTAAACAATTGGAAATGTTTAATGCCCATAAGTAAACACATCACCACATCAAGTCACATCATTTCACAACATGATGTGAAATGAGATGAAAGCATTTATTTATTTATTTATAAATTTTATTTTTTGGAAATTCATATATGGTGTTAGTTTGGCATGATTTTTGCACCATTGGGTTCCTCAAGAGAAACAATTCAGGTGTGAAAAACTTCATAAACAAAAAAAATTGGAAGGTTGTTGCAAGGTGTAGGAGGTGGTGTGCATGGCCAAATTTTGAACAATATGTTTGTGTGAATAAGCACCAATTCATGTACTCCATAGGGGATGGATTGTCATGCCATCAGTGCACATGGAAAGTCACACTATCAACTTTTGAGTTTTTATTGTAATTTATGAATGAGAATTCATGTTGTATGAAAAGTTCATTCCCATTTTGTGTTGTTGGGGATTGAGGTTATGGTTCATTCCTATGTTGAAATAATGTTCATAAGTTGTCATTGGGGGAATGTGGGGAGTGTGTGACTTGTTTGATAATCCAATAAGGTGTACATTTCTTGGATTGATCATTCTTCAACACTTGTGCATATTACAGGATCCTTAAGCTGAAAGGCTACATGCCTTCTCTCACTTATGCAATTAGTCCCAAAGGTTTTATAAATGGTTCACTTAACACCTAGGACAAAACAAGGTTATTGTCTAGTTCATTCATATAATGTAAATACATTTGACCTCACAGTTAAAATCCCAATAATAAATTTGAATGTTTAGTTGGGGATTTTGTTTGCAACACTAATACAAATCAACCAAAATATAATTATTTTATTTGCGACTACATGCAATTATTAGTTTTTTATAACTAGCTTTGAAAGTTTATGTAACTATTGGATCAAAATTCAAATTTTTGGTCATTCATATGACTTTGATGCAATTATTTATGTGATTATTTATGATTTCATCCTATAGATTGGATGATTTTTAGGTTTATTTTCATCCATGAATAGGTTAATATATCCCATTAATAAAATTGGTCACAAAATTACTTGCACCCCTATAGGTATATTATGGTGTAATATAATAGCAGTATATCTCTATGTATGTATTAAAATCATATTTAAGATATACATTAGAGATATATATCTATGTACATTGTGCATGTGTATGTATATTGTTCATATGTTGAATCTACAAATTGAACTTTCAATACTAAAACAAATTATTCGAATTTTTAAGAAAATTATTTGAATCTGAAAATTAACATTTGAATTTTGAAAAAAATTATTTGAATTCAAAATTTGTTACTTAATCTGAATTTTTTTAGTTAAATCTAAAATTTGATATTTCAATTTTGAAACTTGTTATTTGAACTTAAGAATTGATATTTCAATTCTAAAAAAAATTATTTGAATTTCAAATTTCTTATTTGAATCTGAAAATTGATATTATTATTTTTTAATTATTTGAAATATATATTTTCATATTTTCATCCTGAATTTTTTTAATCTCAAAATCGATACTTGAATCTGAATTTTTTTAATTGATTATAAAAGTTGATATTTTAATTTTGAAAATTCACATTTGATTTCAAGAATTTTTATTTGAAAGTGAAAATTGATATTATCAAAGTAAAGTTATTTTTAAAAGTATATATTATGCATGTTGAGATTTTTTAAATTATTATCATGATTAAATACTTATTATTATAATAAATAAATTATATAACAAGTGAGATAATATTATTATTATCATATTATATATATAGCCTAGACTAGCTTGTATTAACTACAATAATAATTTAGTAAATATTTCTATTCATGTTATTATTATAAATAAATATAATAACAACATGGTCTTATTACCCATTAACTATTATTACCTATAATAATAGGTCTAATTAGTAGGTAAATTTGGTTAATATAACATGAGTACTAAACCTAATAAATAGTACATATAATAATTGTGATTAAATTGTGATTATGTTGCAACTATGTTATGATTAAAATCTTTATCCCATATGGTTTGTCCTCCACTTCAAAAAAAATTAACTATATAAAGAAGTGCACTAAAACCTTAAATATATATATTTAAATGGAAATGTCATTTGAGATGAACCAATTAAAGAAACTTGAATAAAAGTTAAACCAAAAACGAAATAAGATTTAAATTAAGTGCCACATAGGCATAAACCTAACCTAGGTGCCACATGGCATAACATATCCTAGATGACATGCGACATAACCTATCTTAAGTGCCATGTGGCCTAGTTTATCCTAGGTGCCATGTGGTGTGACTTAATCCAAGTGTTATATGGTTTAGTCTATCATAAATGTCACATGGCCTAACCTACCTACCTAGGATTATCTACTTACCTACCTTTTGTTGGCACTACTACAAATTGCATCCAGAAGTGATCACCAAAACAACTCCATTATTTGGTTATGGTGGTGAAATTAGGTTGATAACTAACAAACCATTATTGTTGTGTTCATAATGAACCCCATAGTTGTTTAGCCTTATGGAATGTTCTTGGTGGGTGCAAATGCCCTAAATTGAGGTTAGGTTAACCCATAAATTCAACAACCTTTAGGAATTAATGTTTCGAACCTAATACAAAATAAGAGTTGTGTGCTTAAAGTTTTTTTCATGAGGACTACATAAGGATAGAAGTCACCATGGAAGTGTTAAATGGTTTGAAAATAAAGAATAATTTGATTATAAGTGGTATTAATGGGTTCATAAAATGAGGGTTTCAATTTCAACCATTGACATCATTGTCATCAAGAAAGTAATGTTTGGATTTATATTCAAGTTCAAATTTTGTTGTGATGTAGTTATAGATTATTCCACTATTATTGTGGGACATGGATGAACTTTATGGAGCCACCAAGGGGTCGAGTCAATATCCAGGGATAGTTGACACCATCAAGTTGGATGATTTTAAATAGGAATTTTATAATTAATGTGATATGTAACATAATTTAATGTAATCCACAATTGTTCACACCTTTCATGGTAGGAAAGGAATTGTTTCAACATTTGAAAAGGTCATTGATGGTTCACAATGAGTTTAAACACCCATGTAATTCAAATTAAAAAATGGCAAGTGTATTGGTTGCCCAATTATGTTTCCATTATCAATGGTACTATAGCCCCAAATTTTATTATGACTTCAATACAACTATAATAACTTCTAGTAACAATTCAAGAAATGGAAGTAAAAGTGTTGGTGGAGTGGGAATATTAATGTCACAACCACCAGAAGTGGTGGTGTTGGCCTTTTGACTAGTGGATGAAACCCCATGAAATTTTCAATTTTTTTGAAATTTTGAATTAAAATTTTGAAATTTGAAAATTGTTGAAGTTGAAACAACAATTTCAATTTCAATTTATTTATTGAAATTGTTTAAGAAATTTCAACAATTTCTTGAAATTTTGTTGCAAGAAATTACAACAATTTCTTCAAAAAGTTGCAAAGAAATTACCAAGGGATCAATTTTTAAAAACTACACAAATTCCAATAATTCCAATAGAAACCACATAAAAGCCTACATGAAGCATATGCGCAAATCAAAAGCTTAATCACTATGATTCAAAAATTCACATAGTTATGACATTCTTCATTTTGCACATTAAAATTCTTTAAAATTCTTCATTTAGCACCTTGTCATAACATTCTTTACCCGCGAATGTTTACCAAATTACACTGGTTGATCTATAAAT
>Ga0116229_10005387_pt1 | contig 20903 bp, 17 predicted proteins | sample S1TSphgellanicum_3_FD_87313 | JGI IMG/M metagenome (GOLD analysis project Ga0116229, IMG submission 87313) | Host-associated microbial communities from peat moss isolated from Minnesota, USA - S1T2_Fc - Sphagnum magellanicum MG | ecosystem: Host-associated > Plants > Peat moss > Unclassified...
AACGAGCTCAAGCCGCTGCCGAAATCGTCGAGTGCGAACTCGCAGCCCATGCCGTGCAACACCTCGATGAAGCGGCGCGCATGGTCGAAGTTCGCGACCACCGAGCTTTCGGTGATCTCGAAGCAGATGTCGCCGGGACTCGCGCCGGTATGATCGAAACAATCGACGACGAATTCCAGGAACTCGGCATCGCCCAGGGTCTGTCCGGCGATGTTGATGGCGACGCTGCGGCCGGCCGGCAGTTTCAGTCCGCCGCGGCCGAGCGCCGACAGCACCGCCTGTACCACCCATCGGTCGACGTGCGGCATCAGCCGATACCGCTCCGCCGCCCGGATGAATTCGGACGACGGCGCGGCGGGCTGCATGCCGTCGGCTTCGAGCCGCACGAACACCTCGAGGGCGGGACCCGTCACGCCGCCGGCGCGTGCGTGCACGATCGGCTGATAATAGAGCTCGAAGCGGTTGTCGCGCAGCGCCCCCTGCAGCTTCTGCAGCCAATGGATCTCGCCACGGTGGCGGGCATTGGCTTCCTCGCGCGCCGAGTAGACGTGCACGTGCACGCCGCCCTGCTTCTTGGCGACATAGCAGGCCGAGTCCGCCGAACTCATGATGTCCTCGATGCTGCTGCCGTCGCGGCCGATCTCCACGAGCCCGATGCTGACGCCGATGTTGAAGATCTTGTCCTTCCAGACGAAGCGGTAATCGTTGACGGAGCGCACCACGTCGTCGCAGATCTGGCGCGCCTTTTCGAGCGGGCAGCCGACCAGCAGCAACGCGAATTCGTCGCCGCCGATGCGTCCGACCGTGTCGGAATCGCGCACGGCATCCTTGAAGAGCGCGGCGACCTCGCGCAGCATGTTGTCGCCGGCCGTATGGCCACAGGTGTCGTTCACCACCTTGAAGCGGTCGAGATCGAGATAACACAGAGCGTGGGTCACGTCGCCGGAGGAGGCGGACTCCATCGCCTCCTGCAGGCGGCGCTCGAATTCGCGCCGGTTGACGAGGCCCGTGAGCGCATCGTGGCTCGCCTGGTAGGTCATCTGGCGCGTGAGCCCGCGCAGCTCGCTCGTGTCGTGCAGCACGATGACGACGCCGCTCGCGCCGCCGGCTGCCGAGGACAGCGGCGACACGCTGATCTCGACCGAACGCTCCGGTCCGCCGTTGGCCGGGACCAGGACCGCGCGGCGGCCGACCGAGACCCGCCCGCCCGTGGTGAGCGCCTTGCGCACCGGATCGCCGAGCGACCGCCGGTCGGCCTCGTCGACGAGCGCGGCGACCTCGGGAAAACTCATGCCGACGATCTGCTCGTAGCGCTGCCCGAGCAGCGCGCACGCCGCCTGGTTCACGTAATCGATTCGGCCGTCGGCATCGACGGTGATCACGCTCTCGCCCATCGCATCGAGCGTGGCCATCGCCCGCGGCCGCGGCGCGGCGGCCGCATCCGCCGGGGCGGGCAGCATCTCGAGCGCCGTCAGCAGCAACGCCGGCTGGCCTGCACTGTCGATCAGGGCGCTCGACAATTCGACGCGCGTGATCTGGCCCTGCGCGCCGATCAGTTCGACCTCGTAGCGCTCGGCGGCAGGCTCGCCCGCCAGGCGTCGGCGCAGGTTCTGATCGACGAGATCCGCGTAGTCCGGGGTCACGAATGCGGTCAACGGTTTGCCGACCACGTTATCGGCGCTCGTTCCGAGCAGCGCGAGGCAGCGGGAGTTCGCGAACAGGATGGATTCGCGATGCACGAGCACGGCATCGTGCACCGTCTCGACGAGGCGCTGGAACAATTGCTCACGCTCGCTCAAGCGGGAGCCGCGCTGCTCGAGATCCTCGAGCAGGTGGTTGACGGTCGCGCCGAGCATCGCGAGATTGCCGTCGACGGGAACCCGAGCCGAGGTGCCCGCGCTACGCGTGAGCCTCGACACCTGCTCTGAGAAATCGTCGACGGCGCGTTCCTGCTGCCGCTTCCAGAGGTAGACGACGCACAGGCAAACCACCAAGACGGCCGAGGTCACGATCCATGAAATGACGGGAGACAGGCTCAACGCGCACCTCGGCATCGACGAATCCCAACGACGTACGATTTTGTGCAGCCCCGGCGCGTCTGGGCACGTCGCGAATCATCTTATCGTGGAGAATAGCGCACGGCCATAGCATCGCTCGGGGAAATTGACCATAATTACTCGCCTTAAGTGGGGACCATTCGACGTCGGGAGAACTCATGGATACCGTAGCCGCCCGTCTGCAAATGGTGGATCGACAAATCCGCACCTGGGAGGTGCTCGACCCGCGCGTGCTCGACGCGATCGCGCGCGTACCGCGCGAGGCCTTCGTGCCGGCGGCCTATCGCGAACTCGCGTTCGCCGACGCACCCATTCCGATCCCGGGCGGACAAACGCTGCTCGCACCGAAGCTGCAAGGGCGCATTCTGCAGGCCCTCGGCGTCGATCCGGCCGACCGCGCGCTCGAGATCGGCACCGGCACGGGCTACCTGTGCGCCTGCTTGGGTCAGCTCGCGCAGGCCACCACGTCGTTCGAGATCCTGCCCGAGCTGGCGGCTCTCGCCCGCGCGAATCTCGCGGCGCTCGGCGGCCCGCAACCGACGATCGAGACCCGCGACGCGTTCGGCGGGGCGCCGCTCGGCGAATACGACGCGATCGCCGTGACCGGCTCGCTGCCGATCTATGACCCGCGTTTCGAGCGGGCGCTCACGGTGGGCGGCCGCCTGTTCGTCGTCGTCGGCAGCGCGCCGCTCATGGAAGCCATGCTGGTACGCCGCGTCGCGGCCAACGAGTGGGTGCGCGAGAGCCTGTTCGAAACCGTGATACCGCCGCTCGCGAACGCGACGCCGGCGGCCAGGTTCGTGTTTTGATGATCGGCGAACTCGATCCGCGGGCATTTCTGGCGCGCCGCGCGAGCGGCGTGAAGATGACGCTCCTCGACGTGCGCGAGGACTGGGAGATCGCGCTCGCGCCGGTCCCCGAGCCGCATGCGCACATCCCGATGGGACAGGTGCCGGACCGCCTCGCGGAGCTCGATCCCGCCGTCGAAACCGTCGTGCTGTGCCGTTCGGGCGGGCGCAGCATGGAGGTTGCGCGCTATTTGGAGCGCCAGGGCTTTTCTGCCGTGACCAACTTGACGGGCGGTATCCTCGCCTGGTCGCGGGACCTCGACCCGACGATTCCGCAATACTAGGGGTCCGTCTGAGCATACTCAGTCTCCTGGTGAGGCACTCCTCCGTGCTGATCGTCTGCGCATTCGCGGCCGGCACGGCGGGAGCGGCCGATCTGCTCGCCGTCTATCAGCGCGCACTGCAGAACGACCCCGCGCTGCGCGAAGCCGAGGCGAACCGACTGGCGGCGCTCGAGGCCAAACCTCAGGCGATCGCCGCCCTGTTGCCCCAGCTCTCCGGCAGCGGTACGGCCAACCGTGAGCGGGACTCGGGCCCGACCGACGAATCCCAGGTCGTGACGACCGGACCCACGACCGGCGTGCCGGGGTCCACGGGACCCGCCGGCACCACGACGACGTTGGAATATCCGTTCGACGGCAATACGACCACGACGACCTACAAGTACGGCGTCGATCTGAAGATGAGCCTGTTCAGCTGGCAGAACTGGGTCGCGCTGAAACGCGCGGACGCCCAGCTCGCCCAGGCCGAGGCCGACTATCAGGCGGCGCGCCAGGACCTGATCGCGCGCGTCGCGCAGCGCTACTTCGACGTGCTCGCCGCCGAGGACGATCTCGACGCGCAGCAAAACGCGTTATCCTCCGTGAATCGCCAGCTCGATCAGGCGGAGGCGCGCTATCAAGCGGGGCTCATCGCCGTCACGGACGTCGAGGAGGCGCGCGCCGCCCACGACAGCGGCACGGCCGCCGTCATCGAGGCGAAGCGCACGCTCGCCGCCTCGTTCGACACGCTGCGCGAAATCACCGGCGACAACGTCGACTCGCTCGCCCGGCCCGTCGATCCGATCGAGCTCGCGAGCCCGGACCCCGAGAGCGAGGAGCAGTGGGTCGGCATGGCGCTCCAGCAAAATCTGACGCTGGTCTCGAGCCGGCTCGCGGCCGACATCGCGCGCGAGAACATCAGCGCCGCGGAAAGCGGACACTATCCGACGCTCGACCTGATCGGCTCGCGCTCGAAGAACAAGGTCAATGCGGACAGCCTTTATGCGAATGGCACACCGTATGGCAGCGAGACGATCGACCAGCAGGACCGCACGATCGGGCTGCAGCTCACGATCCCGATCTATACCGGCGGCCTGGTGTCCTCCCAAGTGCGCCAGGCGGTGTATCTGCATCGGGCCGCCAAGGAGCGGCTCGAACGCGTCGCACGCCAGACCGAACGCGAGACCCGCGATGCCTATCTCGGCGTCCTGTCGGGCATTTCTCACGTCCGGGCGCTCGCGCGCGCGCTCGAGTCGAATCTCACGGCGCTGAAGGCGACCGAGTCCGGGTACGAAGCCGGCACGCGCACCGCGGTGGACGTGCTCGAGTCGCGGCGCCTGTGGATTCAAGCGCAGACCAATTATTCGCGCAGCCGCTACGACTATTTCATCAACGTGCTGAAACTGCAGCAGGCGGCCGGAACGCTCTCCGAGCAGAGCCTGGATCGCGTGAACCACTGGCTCGGGGGCGCCGGGCACAGCGACACCACGGCACCGTAGATCCGGGCGCAGCGACCTGGCAGGGCCGACCTCAGCGAGCCTCCATGGGCTCGATCAGCGCGAGTAGGCGCGCGACGCTGCCCCGATTCTCATCGACGACGCGGCGTCCCCGCGCGCCCATCTCGCGACGCAGCGCCGGGTCGGCCAGCCAGGTGAGCAGCGTCGCACCGAGTTCTTGGGCATCGGCGACCCGGTGCGCGGCGCCCTCGCCGAGCAGCAGTGCCGCGACCTCGCGCGCGTTGAAGTCGGAGGGTCCGGTCAGAACCGGCACGCCGAGCGCGGCGGGTTCGAGCAGATTGTGACCGCCGATCGGCACGAGGCTGCCGCCGACGAAGGCGGCGTCGGCACACCCATAGAACATTAGCAATTCACCGGTCGTGTCGACGAGCAGCACGGCGGCATGGGCCGCGGCGCCCGCGGCGGTACCCGGGCTCGCGCCCGCGAGAGTACTGCGCCGCACGTGCGCCACGCCGCGCCGCGCGAGCAGCGCGGCCACGGCATCGAAGCGCTGCGGATGCCGCGGCACGAGTATCAACAGCGCGTCGGGATGGCGCGCCGTGACGGCGGCGTGGGCATCGAGGACCGACTCCTCCTCGCCGGGATGGGTGCTGCCCGCGATCCACACCGGCCGGTCCGCGCCGGCCAGCAGCGCGCGCAGGCGCTGCGACGTCGCACGCGTCGCCGGGTCGATGTCGATGTCGAACTTGACGTTGCCGGTCACGTGCACCCGGGACGGCGCGGCGCCGAGCGCCCGAAAGCGCGCGGCATCGGCGGCGGTTTGCGCACCGATCACGAGGTTCGCAGTGAACACGCCGCGAAACAGGCGGCCGAACCGCGCGTACCGCGCCAGCGACCGCTCCGATATCCGGGCGCTGCCGAGCAGCATCGGCAGGCCGCGGCGCGCACATTCGCGATACAGGTTCGGCCAGAGTTCCGTCTCCATGATCACGCCGAGACCCGGCCGGGTTCGCGCGAAGAAGCGGCGCAACGCCCCGGTCAGGTCATACGGCAGATAACGCACCTCGACGGCATCGGCGAACAAACTGCGCGCCCGCGCGCGACCCGTCGGCGTCGCCGTCGTCAGCAGCAGCGGTGCGCCGGGCCTGTGCCGCTGCAAGGCCCGCACGAAGGGGGCCGCCGCCGTGACCTCTCCGAGCGAGACGGCATGCACCCAAACTCCGCCCGCGGTCGGCAGCCGCGCGCCGAAGCCGAAGCGCTCACCCAGGCCTTCCCAGTAGCCGCGATCGCGCAAGCCGCGCAACAGCACGAGCGCGAAGGCAATCGGCACCGCGAGGGCCGTGACGACGCTGTACAGTCGTCGCGTCACGATGCCGACTGCGCAACGCGCCGATAGGCGCGCAGCAGCGCCTGCCAATCCGCGGCCGTGAACCGGTCGGGCGGCAGTCGGCGTACGACCTTGCGGAAGGAGCGTTCGAGCCGGCGTAAATTGGCCTCGCGCCAGTCGCCGGGCAGACGGATGCGGCCGCGATCGAAGTCGAGCACGCTGATCACGCCGTGGCGGTCGAGCAGGATGTTATTGGCGTTCAAGTCGGCGTGGTCCACACCGAACTGGTGGAGGCGCGCGACGGTGTCCCCGACCGCCTTCCAGACGGGCGGCTCGAGGCGGCTCCGCTGTAAGAGTTCGCTCAAGGGTTCCGCTTCCGGAATGCGCTGAGTGATGAGGTCGCATCGATAGCTGAACCAACCGCGCCGGTAGCGGGCGGCGATCGGCGCGGGCACCGGCAAGCCGGATGCATGCAGCTCCGAGAGCAGTGCGAATTCCTCGAAGGCGCGCACGCGGGACTCGCCCATCCAGACGTAGCGATCCATCGACATACGCGCCGCGAGCGCGCCGCCGCGACGGTAGTGGCGCAGCACCCAGTCACCCGACTCGGTGGCGACGAACCAGGCGGCGCCGCGGCCCCGCCGCACCCGATGCAACTCGCCGCGCGACTGCCAATAGGACGGATCGAACAAGGACTCGGGAGCGACGCCGGCCGGAGCGACGAATCGAGTGGGATCGGAAAGCATCGCACCGTCGGCCGTGACAGTGCTCTTGAGAGTGAGCGGCATCTTTCCGACCGAGTCTATCACCTTAGGATCGCCCGGCCACCCTAGGATCGCCGGGCGGTTTTGTTAAGATCACGCGCTCCTGGGGCAATTCAATCCGGAGCATCCATGAGCGCGATCTCGGTGCCTGTGTCGCCAGGCGAATTGGTCGACAAGATGACAATATTACAGATCAAGTCGGAGCGCATGACGGACCCGGAAAAGCTCGCCAACGTACGGCTCGAGCTCAAGATCCTGCGCGATACCTGGGCGGCCTCGCCCTATGGCCCCGTCGACATCGCGGCCGAGGAGGCCGCGCTGCTTGCCGTCAACGAACGCCTGTGGGTCATCGAGGACGAGATCCGCGACAAGGAGCGGACCCAGTCCTTCGATGCCGAGTTCATACGGCTCGCGCGCGCCGTGTACGTCGAAAACGACGAGCGGGCCGCGATCAAACGGCGCATCAACGTGCAACTGGGGTCGGCGATCGTCGAGGAGAAATCCTACCGTGACTACCGCAGCAAGGCATACTCGGCCCCGCAATAGTTGCACTTGGCCCAGCCGGTCTCCTCTATCGCAAGATACACGCGCGGGTGGGAATTCCACAGGAACATCCCCGGCATCGGACAGGATAGCGGCAGATCGGCCGGCGTGACGGAGTATTGATGCTGCGCATTCGGCGCGATCAAATCGTGCTTGGAATCGTCCTGAACCATCGTCGGCATCGTCGTCACTCCCCGGTTGTACCATCCGCGAGGGGAAATCCCCTCGAGCGCAGCAGGGCATCGATCTTGGGCTCCCGGCCCCGAAAGCGGCGGTAGGCGGTGCGCGGGTCGATGCTGTTGCCGACCGCCAGTATCTCATCGTGATAGCGCCGGGCGACGTCCGGGTCGAAGGGGCCGCCGGCCTCGAGGAACGCCTGGAAGGCGTCGTGATCGAGAACGGCCGCCCATAGATAGGAATAATAACCCGCGGAATACCCGTCGCTGGCAAACACGTGCGCGAACTGTGGCGTGCGGTGGCGCATGACGATCTGCGGCGGCATGCCGAGTTCGGCGAGCGTCTCGCGCTCGAAGACATCCGGATCCACGGCCTCGCTCCCCGCCAGGTGCAGCTTCATGTCGATGAGCGCCGCCGCGAGATACTCGACCGTGGCGAACCCCTGGTTGAACGACTGCGTCGCCTTGATCTTGGCGACGAGCTCGGCCGGCATCGGCTCACCGCTCTGCGCGTGCCGGGCAAAGCGTTCGAGAACCTCCGACGTGAGCAGCAGGTTTTCGTTGAGCTGCGACGGCAGTTCGACGAAATCGCGGACGGTATTCGTGCCGGCGAGCGATGGATAGGGCACGTTCGAGCACAATCCGTGCAGGGCGTGGCCGAATTCGTGGAACAGGGCGACCGCGTCGTCCCAGCTGATCTCGACCGGCGCACCGCCCGGGGCTTTGACGAAATTGGTGTTGTTCGAGACGATCGGCGGACTTAAGTTGATCCCGTCCTGTGTCCGGTATTCACTCATCCAGGCACCCGAATTCTTGCCGGCCCGCGCATAGGGATCGAAATACCAGTACCCCACGTGGCGGCCGCCCGCGGCCGTCACCCCCCACACACGCATGTCCGGGTGGGCAACGGGCAGACCTTGCACCGGCGTGAAGGCGAGGCCATAGAGGCGCTCTGCCGCCCAGAACATCCCTTCGCGCAACTGCTCGAGCTCGAGATAGGGTTTCACCGCGTTCATGTCGAGTGCGTATGTCGCCTTGCGCACCTTGTCGGCGTAGTAGCGATAATCCCAGGGAGCGATCGTCACGCCGTCGGCGGCGGCGATCTTCTGCATGTCGCGCACTTCCTCGTGCACGCGGGCGACGGCCGCCGGCCACACCTGCATCATGAGCTCGAGCGCACGCTCGGGGGTTTGCGCCATGCTGTCGGCAAGGCGCCAATGCGCATGGGTGGGAAACCCGAGCCGCCGGGCTCGTTCGGCCCGCAGCGCGAGGATCTCCGTGATGAGCGACTTGTTGTCGTGCGCATCGCCGTTGTCGCAGCGGCTGTAATACGTGCGCCAGACACGCTCGCGCAGATCACGCCGCGCCGAATAGGTCAGGAACGGCTCCATCGAGGAGCGCGTGTTCAGCACCGCCCACTCGCCGGGGTGCTCGCGCTCGGCCGCGGCCGCCGCGGCGGCCGCGCGGATCGACTCCGGCAGCCCCGCGAGCTCGTCGGCGTGCCGCAAATAGAGCACGTGACCCGCCTCGTCGGCGAGCAGATGCTGGCTGAAGCTCGCATACAGAGTCGCGAGACGTTCGTTGATCGCCGCCACGCGCGCCTTACCCGGAACATCGAGCTGTGCACCCGCGCGCACGAAATGCGTGTGATGGAACCATACGAGCCGCTGCTGCACGGGGTCGAGTGCGGCGAAACCCGGCGAGCGGTACACGGCATCGACGCGGGCGAACAGCCCCGAGTGCTGGTAAATCTTGCTCGCATAGGCTGCGATCTTCGGCTCCATCTCGGTCTCGACGGCCTGGAATGCGCCGGTGTTCAGGGTCGACGCCCACACGGCATACACCGCCGCCACGCGCCGGAACGTCTGCCCCGCCCGCTCCAGCGCGAGGATCGTATTCTCGAAGCCGGGCGGCGCCGCGTCAGCGGCGATCAGTTCCACTTCCGCGAGGTGCTCGTCCATCGCCGCCTCGAGCGCCGGCTTGAAATCGGTGACGCGCGCCCGATCGAAGGGCACGATGCCGCCGTGGGGTCCCGTCCACGGCGCAAGCAGGGGATTGGCGGACACAGAGGACATGGAGTGACTCGCGGACATTGAGACGCCTGTTTCTGGATTGACGCGGCCCGATTATGCGGGTTCGGCGAAGGTGCTGCGCCAGATCTCGCGCACCCGGTCGCGTGTCTCGACATGCAGCGACGCATCCACGACGCGCTCGTTGGAGGATTCGAGCGACAGGCGATGCAGCACCGCGCGATAGCCGCGATAGGCCTCCGTGAGCCATTGCGCCGTGGCAGGCTCGATGACGCCGAAGTACGCGAGCGCCTCGAGCTGGCGGATGTTGTCCGTGAAGCGCACGAGCTGAGGATGCCGGTGCGCGGCGCCGAGCACCCAGTATTGCACCAGGAACTCGATGTCGGCGATGCCGCCGGCATCCTGTTTGATGTCGAACTGGCCGGGCCCCGCGAGCGACAGCTCCCGTCGCATGCGGGTGCGCATCTCCGTCACGTCGCTGCGCAAGCTCGCGCGCCGCACGTCGAGCGTGAGGGCGGCGGCGCGCGCGGCCTCGAACCGCGCGCGCAGACCCGGCTCGCCGGCCACCGCGCGCGCCCGCAGCAGCGCCTGATGTTCCCAGGTCCAGGCATCCTCGTGCTGGTAGCGCTCGAAGGCATCGATGCCGGTGATCAGAAAGCCGCCCTTGCCGTTCGGGCGCAGGCGCATGTCGACCTCGTAGAGCCTGCCCGCGGCCGAATGCATCGTGAGCAGATGCACGATGCGCTGCCCCAGGCGCAGAAAGAAGACGCCGTTGTCGACCGGAGTCGCCGCGCCCTGGGTCTGCTGAATCTCGCCGGCCGAATCGTGCAGAAAGACGAGGTCGAGGTCCGACCCGTAGCCGAGTTCGAGACCGCCCAACTTGCCGTAGCCGGCCACGGCGACGTGCGCGATGCGCAACGGCTCCGTGCCGCCGCCGCAGTGGGGCACGCCGAGCGTGGCGGTCACCTGATCCCAGGCAAGATCCATGCAGCATTGAACGATGAGCTCGGCGATGTCGGTCAAACGATCGCTGACCGTCATGAGCGGCAGACGACCGGTGAGATCGGCGAGCGCGACCGCGAACACGGCGGTCTTCTGGAACTGCCGCAAGGCTTCGACCTGGCGTTCCGGGTCGTCCGCCGGCAGGCGCTCGGTGCGCGCCGCGAGCTCGCGCGCGAGGCTCTCTCGCGAAGGGAGGTCCTCGAAGGCTTTCGGATCGATCAACTCATCGAGCAGCAGCGGGAATTCCGCGATCTGACGCGCCAGGAATCCGCTGATGGCACAGATGTCGATCAGGCGCGAGAGCGCCGGCGGCTGCTCCTTGAGGAGCGCGAGATACGACGAACGCGTGCCGATCGCCTCGAGGATGCGCAGCACCCGGATGCCCGTCACGGCGGGCTGCTCGAGCACCGCCACGGCGCCGAGCAGCCGTCCGAGTATGCAGTGCACGCGCCGCCGACCGGTCTCGTCGAGCTTGCGATACGCCGCGGCGTCTCGATAGGCGGCGAGGGCTGTGGCGAGCGCCGGTACGTCGGCGGCCGGAACGCCCTTGCGCGCGAGTTCCTCGCCGAGGTCGAGCGATGCCGAGGCGAGTCCGGCAAGACCCGCGTCGGCGCCGGTGTAGCCGGCTGCCGGACCGCCGAACACCAGGGTCTCGAACACCGCGGCCGCGCAATCTCGAGCCGAGTCGATCTGCGCGAGCACCTCCTGCCACTCCCCCAGGCGGAGGTTCGCGGCCAGCCGGGCACGATCCGCCGCATCCTCCGGCAGACCGTGGGTTTGTTCGTCGCGGATCATCTGGATCGCGTTCTCCGCCTTGCGCAGGATCAGGTAGGCATCGGTGAGCTCGCTCACCACCGCGGCCGAGAGCAGCTTGGCGCCCGCCAACACGGGCAGCACCGCGAGCAGCGAGCCATTTTGCAGCCGCACGTCGTTGCCGCCGCGGACCAGCTGGAACGATTGGGCGATGAATTCGATTTCGCGGATGCCGCCCCTGCCGAGTTTCAGGTCGCGGTCGAGATCGCGGCGGACCACCTCACGGGCGATCAGCGCCTTCATGTCGCGCAGCGACTCGAACACCCCGAAATCGAGATAGCGCCGGTACACGAAGGGACGCACGCTCGTCCGGTACGTCGCCGCATAGGCCTCCGCACCGACGATCGGCCGCGCTTTGATCCAGGCATAGCGCTCCCAGTCGCGTCCATGCTCCTGCAGATAATCCTCGAAAGCCGGCAGGCTCCAGACCAGCGGGCTGCTGTCACCGAACGGCCGCAGGCGCAGATCGACGCGAAACACGAAACCATCCTCGGTGCGCGCGTCGAGCAGAGCCGTGAAGCGGCGGCCGAGGCGCTGGAAGTAGTCCTGGTTGTCGACGCTGCGCGGCCCATCGGTCGTGCCGTCCTGGCCGAACAGCAGGATCAAATCGACGTCGGACGAGAAGTTGAGCTCCCGGCCGCCGAGCTTGCCCATGCCGAGCACGATGAACGGCACGACGGCACCGCGCGCAGTGCGCGGCAAGCCATAGACCGGTTCGAGCTGTCGTTGCGCCGCGGCCGCCGCCGCGCGGATGCTGCCGTCGGCAAACTGCGAGAGCGCCTGCAGGGTTTCCGGCACGCTGGCCCGGCCTGCGATCTCGCGCCAGGCGATCCTGAGCATCTCGCGGCGCCGCCAGACGCGCAGCTCCCGCTTGGCAGTATCTTCTGCGTCGGTGCGCGCAACCCTGCTTTCGAACTCCCGGTTCTGCAGGGTCGCCGCCCGGGGCTCTTCGTGCGCGGCGAGCCAGGGCAGCAGGGCCGGCTCCCGGATCAGCGCGGCGCCCGCAAATTCGCTCGAGGCGAGCACCCGCGGCAGCTCGTTGCGCAGACCCGCGGGAGCGGCGGCATAGGCGTCGGCGAAGCCCGGCAGTTCGGCCGCGCGTTCCCACCAGCGCAACACAGGGGCCTCGAGGATCGCCGGCACCTCGGCCAAAGAAAACCCCGCGTCAGCGGGGTTAAGGGAGGCAAGGTCCATGACGGGAGTCACCGGACGCTGACCGGGTTATCGTCACATCGGCAGATGTCTTTAGCGATTCTGATGACATTGACGCAGTTTCAAAACCGGTACAGCCTCGCAGCATTGCCCGAGAGCACGAGCGCCGCGATCTCGGCGGCGCGCCCGGTGCCGATTTCCCCGTCGGCGACCATGCCCGTGAGGGCGATTCCTAAGGCGCGGCGCGCATCGTGACTCGCGATCCAGGCGGACTCGGGCCAACCCATGGCGTCGGAGAACCCGTAGGCGTCGGTGCCGAACAGCACCTTGTCGGGTACGAACTCCAGCCATTCGCGCAGCCACCCGGCCTCGGTATGCGGCGTGAACAAGAGGTCCTGGCAGGAAATGTCCGCATAGACGTTCGGCTTTTGCAACAAGGCCGCGATCTCGTGAACATAGGGCCAGCCCCCGTGCAGCAGCACGAAGTTCGTCTTGCGCAGACGGTGATCGTTGAACAGCGGCTCGAGCAGCAGCGGATTGACGCCGGCGACCGAAAAATAGCTGCCGATACCGCCCAGCGTGTGGATGTGGACCGCCATCCCGAGACGCCCGCACTCCATCGCGATGTAGCGAAACAGATAGTCCTGCAGCAGCTTGTACGCCGCCGGGTCCGGCCGGCCGCCGCCGATCCAGCGCGCGTAGGTCTGCTCGACGGCGGCCCGCGGCGGATCACTGAAGTCGAAGGCTCGCAGGTAGGCGATCTCGAACTTCTCGGCGACGGCGCCGCCCGCGCGCTGACGTTCGAGCGTGGCCGTCACGACGTTCTTGAGGTAGCCGTCCAAGGTCGGCGGGGCCGCGGTGAGTCCCGACTCGGCGAGATACCGCCGGCGGACGATGGCCTCGAGCGCGAAGAACGCCTTGCGGTCCGGGGTCGCCTCGGCGAGCCCGTCGTTGTCGAGCGGGAACACCAGCGCATCGACGTACGGCACCCAGCGAAAGCGCGGCGGCTCCACGCCGACGCCCATCGCGACGCGGTTCGCGAGCATCGTGGCGATGCCCGCGTGGTCGAGGACCCAGGTGGGGAAGTGCTCGCCCTGGGCGGCTTCGGCCTGCTGGCGCGCGGCCTCGAGCCGCCGTTCGCCGTCGGCATCGAGCGGCGGTGTCAGGTCGACGCCGTAGAGGGCCTTCCATGCGGCGCTGAGCAGCGGGAAATCCGGCCGCAGGGCGACGGGATCGGTTTGCGCCTCGAGCGACTCGACCGGCAGGGCGTCGAATTCCCGGTCCGTCGCCATCGCGGGCGGTGCCAGGACCGGGTGCGCGTGATTGTCGATCGCCGGCATCGCCGCAATGGCCCGTTCGAGGTCCGGATCGACCTGCTGCGCGCGCAGCGCACCGCCGAGCAGCAGCATTCCGAGCCACACCCTGCCGAATCCGCGTCGTTTCTGCATCATGTCACCGGCCCAATCCTGTTCACCGATTTGGAAAAGCCCAGTGTAACGCCAGTCGCGTGAACGGGTATCTCTCACGCGTTGCCGACGGAATTCTTGAGGCCGGGCCAGGCGAGCGTGAGGAGGATTCCGCGCGCCGCCATCAGCACGGTCAACGCGGCCCAGATGCCGTGATTGCCCCAGAGCCGCGCCGCCACGAACAGCACGGGCACATAGAGGAGCACGCTGCCGAGCATGGTATTGCGCAGCGTGCGCGTGCGCACCGCGCCCATGAACACGCCGTCCCACAGAAACGCCCAGATGCACACGACCGGCAGCACTTCCACCCAGGGCCAGTAGACCGCGGCTTCGAGCCGCAGCGGCAGGTTCGAGGTCATGACCCGCAGGTAGGGTGTGCCTAAGAGCGCGAGGCCGAGCGCGAGCAGCAGGCTCCAACCGAGCGACAACAGTGCCGTGCGCTTGACGATACGAATCAGCAGCGGCCGCGACCCGACCCCGAGCGCGCGGGCGCCGAACACCTCCGCCGCGATCGCGAAGCCGTCGAGCAGGTTCGCCACCAACAAGAACGCCTGCATGAGTATCTGGTTCGCGGCCAAGGGCAGCGTGCCGAGCGTGGCACTGCGCTCGGTCATCAGCGCGAAGCAGCCGGTCAGCAGCAGCGTGCGAATGACGATGTCGAGGTTCGCCGACAACAGCACCCGCCAGGCCGCGCCGTTCCCGACCTCGGACCGCACCGCGCGCCAGTGCGGGAACGGGCGCATGCCGAGCATCACGCTCGTGCTCACGAGGCAGATCGCGGCCTCACTCACGACCGTCGCCCAGGCGGCTCCCGCGATGCCCCAGCCAAACTCGAGCACGAACAGCATCGCGAGGGCCGCATTCAGCGCGTTCATGAGGACTTGCAGCAGCATCACGGTGCGCGCGCGGCCGTGACCCAAGAGCCAGGCAAACTGTGCGTAGCCGAGCAGCGTGAACGGCGCGGACCAGATGCGCGCGAAGAAGTAGCGCGAGGCGGCCGGCAACACGTCGGCGGGCGGGGACAAGAGGCGCAGCGCGAGCCAGCCGATCGGCCATTGCAGGAGCCACAACAGCAGGCCGCCCGCGACCGCGGCGAGCATCGGACGCAGACCGGCGAGCAGCACGCCGTGCTCGTCGGCCCGGCCGAGCGCTTGGGCGACCTGCGCCGTGGTCGTGTAGCGCAGAAAACTGAAGCACCAGTAGAGCACGGTGAACGTGGTCGCACCGATGCCCGCCGCGGCGATGATTTCCGGTCGGCCCAGGCGGCCCAGCACCGCCGTGTCGACCATGCCCATGAGGGGGGTGGCCATCGCCGCGAGCATGAGCGGTACCGAGAAGCGGACCAGGGCTGGGTAGTCGGGCGTCTTCACGGACAGACTGGCATCGCGCAGGCTGGCTTTTCAGCGGGGGTCGTCAAACGCAAAGAGCGGGCCGAAGCCCGCTCTCCTCGACAAGACCTGTCGGGGGACCCGAAGGTCCCCCGGCGGGATTTACATGTCCATACCGCCCATGCCACCCATGCCGCCACCCGGCGCGCCATGGGCATGCTCTTCTTCCTTCGGCGATTCCGCGATCATGACTTCCGTCGTGAGCAGCAGACCCGACACCGAGGCGGCGTTCTGCAACGCGAGCCGCGTTACCTTGGTCGGATCGAGAATACCCATCTCGATCATATCGCCATACTCGCCGGTCGCCGCGTTGTAGCCGAAAGTGCCCTTGCCCTCGCGGACGCGGTTCAACACGACGGCCGCATCTTCGCCCGCATTGCTGACGATCTGACGCAGCGGCTCTTCGATCGAACGAGCCAGGATCTTGATGCCGGTCGTCTGATCCTCGTTGGCGCCGACGAGCTTCTCGATCGCCTTGAGGGCACGCACCAGGGCGACGCCGCCGCCCGGGACCACGCCCTCTTCGACCGCCGCACGCGTGGCGTGCAGGGCGTCTTCGACGCGCGCCTTCTTCTCCTTCATCTCGATCTCGGTCGCAGCGCCGACCTTGATCACGGCAACGCCGCCCGAGAGCTTGGCCACCCGCTCCTGCAGCTTCTCCTTGTCGTAATCGGAGGTCGCTTCCTCGATCTGCTGGCGGATGCTGTCGACGCGGCCCTTGATGTCCGCCGCCTTGCCCGCACCGTCGATGATCGTGGTGTTTTCCTTCTCGACCAGGATCTTCTTCGCTTCGCCGAGATCGTTCAACGTCGCCTTCTCCAGCGACAGGCCGACTTCGTCCGAAATCACCGTGCCGCCGGTCAGGATCGCGATGTCCTGCAGCATGGCCTTGCGACGGTCGCCGAAGCCCGGCGCCTTCACGGCCGCGACCTTGACGATGCCGCGGATCGTGTTGACGACCAGGGTCGCCAGCGCTTCGCCTTCGACGTCCTCGGCCACGATCAGCAGCTGACGGCCGCCCTTCGCGATCGCTTCGAGCAGCGGCAGCAATTCACGGATATTGGAGATTTTCTTGTCCACCAGCAGGATCAGCGGCTTGTCGAGCTCGGCGCTCTGGCTCTGCTGATTGTTGATGAAGTACGGCGAGAGGTAGCCGCGATCGAACTGCATGCCCTCGACCACTTCGAGCTCGTTCTGCAGGCCCGAACCCTCTTCCACCGTGATCACGCCTTCCTTGCCGACCTTCGCCATCGCATCGGCGATCGTCTTGCCGATGCTGTCATCGGAGTTCGCCGAGATCGTGCCGACCTGGGCAATCGCCTTCGGATCCTTGCACGGCTTGGAGAGCTTCTTGAGCTCCTCGGTCGCCGCCGCCACGGCCTGATCGATGCCGCGCTTCAGGTCCATCGGGTTGATGCCCGCCGCGACGGCCTTCAGGCCTTCGCGAATGATCGCCTGCGCCAGCACGGTCGCGGTCGTGGTGCCGTCACCCGCCTCATCGGAGGTGTTCGAGGCGACTTCCTTGACCATCTGCGCGCCCATGTTCTCGAACTTGTCCTTGAGCTCGATCTCCTTCGCCACCGAGACTCCGTCCTTCGTGACGGTCGGGGCGCCGAAGCTCTTGTCGAGCACCGCATTGCGGCCCTTGGGGCCCAGCGTGACCTTCACCGCATTGGCGAGAATGTTCACGCCCTTGAACATGCGCTGCCGCGCGTCGTCGCTGAAACGTACGTCTTTTGCTGCCATTTTGAAAATTCCTCTGGTTAAAAAGTATTCACGGGATCGACGGAAGACCGGAGCATCGCCCGGAAGGACGGGCTCACTTACTCTCGACGACGGCCATCACGTCTTCTTCACGCATGACTACCAGCTCTTCGCCATCCATCTTCACTTCGGTACCGCTGTACTTACCGAAGAGAATCTTGTCGCCGACATGCAGGTCGAGCGGACGAATCTCGCCGTTCTCGAGGATCTTGCCCTTGCCGACGGCAACGACCTTGCCAAAAATCGGTTTTTCGGTCGCGGTGTCCGGAATGACGATCCCACCGGGGGATTTACGCTCTTCTGCTTCGCGTTTCACGATCACACGGTCATGAAGGGGACGAATCTTCATAAAACAAGACTCCTAAAGCTTGAGTTCGGGGGTTACGCAAGGATGAGCTTGTTAGCACTCTCTCCTCGTGGCTGCTAATAATAGCGGCGGAAATTCCTGATTCAAGTCTCGAGGCTCAATCAAATTGTCGATTCTCGATGCTCGCGTGGATGCGGTCTTCCCGCGCCCGCGTCCTCATGACTGTTATGTTGCATTGCGATACCCCCTAAGCTAGCACCATGAACACACTCTCATCGCCGCGTACCCGGTCGCTATCACGAGCCGCCGCGTCGCTGTCCCGTATCGCCGCGTCGCTGGCGCCGTGCGCCGTGCCGCTCGGTCTCGCCGCCGCTGTTGTCGTGGCAAGCGTTGCGCTCGTGGGCACGGCCCACGCGAGACCCTGGTGGATGCGCGATTCGAAGCTGAGCGACCAGGGGTTTCTCGATCCGGACGTCGCATTTCGGGTGCGCGCGACGATCGAAGGATCGACGCTCCACCTGCATTGGACGATCGCGGACGGCTACTATTTGTATCGCGCCAAGATGCAGCTGCGCGCGGAAAGCCCGGATTTGACGGTCGCCGCGGTGGATTGGCCGGCGGGCGTGTCGATGGTCGACCCGAATTTTGGCCCGCAACAGGTCTATGTCGACGCGGTCGACGCAAGCGCCGCGTTTGAGCGCAGCGATTTCGGTGCGCATCCCCTGCAGGTCAAGGTCGTCTACCAGGGCTGCGCGAAGGCGGGCTTGTGTTACCCGCCGATCACGCGGGTCCTGTATCCGACGGCGTCGGCAGCGACGGAGCCGGCACTGACGGCGTCGGCCGCGCCGTCGACGACGCTCGCCGGAGCCGGCGCGGATCGCGCCTCCCGGCGCTGGGAAGTGTTCGCGATCCTGGGCGGCGGCGCGGCTTTCGTGCTGGCAGGCCTGATGCTGCGCAAGAACCGGCGCCTGCCGATGCCCTCGTGAACCGAACCCCGCAGCGGGCAGTCGCGGCCGTGCTCCTCGCCGCCCTGGCCGGCTGGTTGGCGCAGTCTTGGTACGCGCGCCTGGCCGGCGACAGGCGTGCATCGACCGAGGCCGCGACGGGTGCGCCCGTCATGCCGCCGGCCGACGCCCCGACCTCCCCCGACGCCCCGACTTCCCCCGACGCCCCGACCTCCCCCGAGGAGGCGCTGGCACCGGCCCCGACGGCCATTCCCGATCGACTGCCGGACTTCAGCCTCGCCGACAGCCGCGGCAAACCCACGCCGATCTCGACCTGGGCCGGGAAATCCCTGATGTTGAACTTTTGGGCGACCTGGTGCGCTCCCTGCCGCCGCGAGATCCCGCTGCTCGAGACCCTGCGCCGGGACTGGTCGGCCCAGGGCTTCGAAGTGATCGGCATTGCCGTGGACCATCGGCCCGACGTCGTGGACTTTGCGCGCCGCCTGAACATCGACTACCCGCTGCTGGTCGGGGAGGAGGATGCGCTCGACGTCGCCGCCGCCGTCGGGTTCGAGTCTCCGGCGTTTCCGTTCACGGTGTTCACCGACCGGAAAAGCCGGGTCGTCGCCCTGTTCGTCGGCGAACTGCACCCGCCGCAGGCGAACCTGATTTTGACCACCGTCGAGCGCTTGAACGCGGGCGATATCGAGCTCGCGGCGGCGCGCAGCACGATCAGAGCGGGCCTCCGAAAGCTGCGCTGAGCGGCGCCGAAACGCCGCGGAACTGCCGCCGCGGGGCTGGGGGAGCGCGCGGATCGCCAACCCGTTCCAGCGACGTTCGACGCCAAAGCTTGCCATTTCAGTCCAAAATCTGGTTATTATCGCGGACCTTTGGCGCAGCAGCGCCTCTCGACGACTCATGACATGGCGCGGATTCTGTTGCTGAACGGTCCCAACCTCAACCTGCTCGGCACGCGGGAGCCTTCGGTCTATGGGACGGCGACATTGGCCGGCATCGAGGCGCGGCTCACGGAGCGGGCGCGTGCCGCCGGCCATGAGCTCTCCTGCCTGCAAAGCAACGCGGAGCACGAGCTGATCGCGCGCATTCACGCCGGCCGGAGCGACGGTACGGCCTTCGTGATCATCAATCCCGGCGCCTTCACGCACACGAGCATTGCGCTGCGTGACGCCTTGCTCGGCGTCGCGCTGCCGTTCATCGAGGTGCACGTGAGCAACGTGTTCGCGCGCGAGGAATTTCGCCATCGATCCTATTTTTCCGACGTCGCGGTCGGCTGCATCGTCGGCTTGGGGCCGATCGGCTACGAGCTTGCGCTCGAGGCCGCGGCTGCGCGCCTGACCGCCGCCTAGCGCACGGTATTTCGAAGGGGTTCCGCGGATGGACATTCGCAAGGTGAAGAAGTTGATCGAGCTGCTGGAGGAGTCCGGCATCTCGGAGCTGGAAATCTCCGAAGGCGAGGAATCGGTGCGCATCAGCCGCCATCCGCGCGGCACCGTGGCGACGAGTCCGGCGCCGGCCGCCGTGGCCTACACCGCCCCGCCCGCGCCGGCCGCCACACCGGCGACCGCCGCCGGGGAGCACAAGCCGCGCAACGACGAGCACACCGTGACGTCGCCGATGGTCGGCACCTACTATGCCTCGCCATCGCCGGGCGCGAAGCCCTTCGTCGAGATCGGCAACGACATCAAGATCGGTCAGATCTTGTGCATCATCGAGGCCATGAAGATGATGAATCAGATCGAATCGGACAAGGCCGGCCGGGTCACGGCGATTCTCGCCAAGAACGGCGAACCGGTGGAATTCGGCCAACCGCTGTTCATCATCGAATAATCGTGATGATCGAAAAAGTCGTCATCGCCAACCGCGGCGAGATCGCGCTGCGCATATTGCGGGCCTGCCGCGAACTCGGCATCAAGACCGTCGCGGTCCATTCGACGGCCGATTTCAACACCAAGCACGTGCTGCTCGCCGACGAAACGGTCTGCATCGGGCCGCCGCAGTCCTCCTCGAGCTACCTCAACATGCCGGCGATCATCAGCGCGGCCGAGGTCACCGATTCCGTCGCAATCCATCCCGGCTACGGCTTTCTGTCGGAGAATGCGGATTTCGCGGAGCGCGTCGAGAAGAGCGGCTTCATCTTCGTCGGCCCGCGCGCGGAGACCATCCGCTTGATGGGTGACAAGGTGTCCGCGATCAAGGTCATGCGGGCCTCGGGGATTCCCTGCGTGCCCGGCTCCGAGGGACCGCTCGGCGGCGACGCCGACGAGAATTTCCGCGTCGCGAAGGACATCGGCTATCCCGTCATCATCAAAGCCTCGGGTGGCGGCGGCGGCCGCGGCATGCGCGTCGTGCACACCGACGCGTCGCTGCTGAACGCGATCAGCGTGACGCAGACCGAGGCGCTCGCGGCCTTCGGCAACGGCCAGGTCTACATGGAGAAATTCCTGGAGCGGCCGCGCCACATCGAATTCCAGGTGCTCGCGGACAACTACGGCAACGTCGTGCATCTGGGCGAACGCGACTGTTCGATGCAACGGCGGCATCAAAAAGTCATCGAGGAGGCGCCTGCGCCCGGCCTCACCGTGAA